>SWCG01002814.1_pt1 | contig 130571 bp, 122 predicted proteins | sample 4690071 | NCBI WGS metagenome assembly SWCG01 (sample SAMN10267281, study PRJNA491770) | bioreactor metagenome | isolation source: DHS bioreactor inoculated with subseafloor sediment | place: Japan: off Shimokita Peninsula | collected 2012-10 | reverse complement strand
GGGGGGCGGCGCAGCTGAATCTCGTTCAGCGCATCGGGCGTGATGGTCTCGCCGGGATAGATGACGCGTGTGGCCACAACCGCCTGTTCTTCCGCGGCAGCCGGCGCCGTCACGGCAGCGAGAGCGCCGAGTGCGAGGAAAAACGCGACAAGGGGGTTGTGCCGTTTCACTTGAGCTACCGTATCGACTGGGTGACGGTGGCGGCCATTTCATCGGCCGCGCGGATGACCTTGGAATTCATCTCATAAGCGCGCTGGGCGGATATCAGCTCGGTGATTTCCTTCACCGGATCCACGTTGGACGATTCGAGATAGCCCTGTTCGATGGTTGCGAAGCCCGGATCGCCGGGCACGCCCTGGATGGCCGCGCCGGAGGCTGCCGTTTCCCGGAAGAGATTGTCGCCGATCGGATCGAGGCCCGCTTCATTGGCGAAATTCGCCAGGGTAAGCTGGCCGAGTTCCTGCAGTTCTGTCTGGCCGTCGATGCGGGCGTAGATCTGACCGGACTTGTTGATCACGACTTCCAGCGCATCGTCGGGAATGACGATGTTGGGGGACACTGTGTAGCCCTGGGTGGTGACGAGCTGGCCGGTCGCGTTGGTGTTGAAAGACCCGGCGCGCGTGTAGATCGGCTCGCCATCGGCGCCATCGATCACGAACCAGCCCTTGCCCACGAGCGCGACGTCGAGCTTGTTGTCGGTGTTGGTGAGTGGCCCCTGAATATGCAGGTTGCGCACGGCGGCCGCCTTCACGCCCAGACCGACATTCGCACCCTCGGGTACGATTGCCTGATTGGCGCGGCTTGGTACACCTTGCATGCGCTCCGTCTGATAGAGCAGATCGGAGAATTCAGCGCGAGCACGCTTGAAGCCGGTGGTGTTGATGTTGGCGATGTTGTTGGCGATCACCTCTAGATTGAGCTGCTGGGCGCTCATGCCGGTCGCCGCGATGGAGAGGGCTTTCATCGGTCAGTCTCCTCAGATCGCCATGCGGCTGATTTCGAGATAGGAGGTGATGAGCTTGTCGCGAATGGCGACGGCAGCCTGTAGTGCCTGCTCGGCCGTCATGACGGCGTCCACCACTTCACGCGCATCGGCTTCGCCCTGAAGCGCCTTCAGCGAGACGCTTTCGGCGTGGCCGAGCTTGGCGGCTGTGTTGGCCGCAGCCTCACCCAGCATGGCGCTGAAGGATTCGCCGATTTCGGACGTCGCGGCCGGGCGCGCCGCCTGAAGGCCGGTCGTGTTGGTCAGAGTGGAGGGGGCAATCGTGCCGACGGGTGGGATCATGTCTGGCTCCGCATCAAATCAATGGTCATGGAAATGAGTTCGCGCGCCTGCTTGATAACCTGCAGGTTCGCTTCGTAACCGCGATTGGCCTCGCGCATGTCGGCCATCTCGATGAGAACGTTCACATTGGGCATCTTGACGTAACCTGCCTCGTCGGCGGCCTCGTGGCCCGGATCGAACTCCAGGGTGAAATTGGAGGGGTCATTGGCGACGGAGCCGATTTCCACGACGCTGCCGCCGATTTCACGGTCGAGCTCGGCAACGAAGCTGATGGTCTTCCGGCGATAAGGGTCGCCACCCGGCACGTCGCTGGTCGAGCGCGCATTGGCAAGGTTTTCCGAGACGACCTGCATGCGTTGGGACTGGGCTTCCAGACCCGATGCGGCAACCTTGAGCGATGCGGAAAGCGGATCCACGGCCTATCCCCTCGAGACGTTCATGAGCATGCGATGAAAGGCCTTGACGATGGCCGTGTTCAGTTCGAACGATCGGCGCACTTCGCCAGCGCTGACCAGTTCCTTCTCTATGCTGACCGTGTTTTCGGACGGCAGCACCGCGGGATCGCTGGTGCTGTCCACCGCAAAGGCGGCATTGGTCGCGCCGATGCGCAGGTGATTGTCCGCGGTGCTCGTCAGGGAAACGCGGGTTCCATCGAGGACCTTTTCGAAAGGCTCGACTTCAAGGGCCTTGTAGCCAGGGGTATTCACATTGGCGACATTGCTGGCCACGGTCGTCTGGCGGACGGAGAGCCACTTCGCCTGTTGGGCGGCGAGGTCGAAAAGATTGATGGGCTGTACCACGGCTTTTCCCGGTCTTGTCGATCAGATTGCCGTCACTTTAGGTCGCCAGTCTTGTGCGGGCCTTGCGTGTTGCTCACCTTTGTCGTGGCGGCGCTGATAATGAGGTCGTCGGAGGTGAGAATTTCCCAGTGGCCGCTCCGCTGCCTGATGCGGGCAACCCGGCTGCCATCGGGAAGGGAAGAGCCGCGCTGGACAATCCAGTAACCATCGTCGTCCTCGATCATGGCGCGCCCGTTGGCCGCGCCGATCAGGCGGAAGCTGCGCTTGTCGCCGGGGTAGGGCTGATCCTCGAACGTTGCGATGGCGTTGCTGCCGATGGCGCCCGTGGCGCTGTAGTCGAGTTCCGAGAGCTCGATGATGCTTTGGGGAATGCGCATCCCCACGAGTTCTGGAAGATTTTCCGGGCGGGGACCGGAGGAGACGCGTTGTCTCTCGAAGGTCATCGGGCGGACGCCGAAATCCTGCTGGTTGAAGAAGATGTACCAGGGAAACAGCGCGCAGACGGCGGCGAGCGTCACGCCGCCGATCATGATCACCCAGTCGCCGCTCTCACCGGAAGGCCGCTCGATCTTGGGCTGTGCGCGTTGGCGCGAGATGTAGCCTTTGCGATTGGACGGCTCGTGAGCGACGCCGGGCAGCGGGCGCTGCGTCGTCTCGGAACGTGAACCGTCGGGCATTTCCAGGCTTGCCAGCTTGACCTTCATGAGGCTGGTTCTCCGGCTCTCAGTTTCATGGCTAGATCAGCAAAGGGATCGGACGAGGGCGGGTCGCCGGGCGATTGCTTCAGCGCGTCATAGATCAGGGGCACCTGGCGCACGGCCTGGTCGAGATCGGGATCGACGCCGGCCTGGTAGGCGCCCAGAAGGCGGATGTCGCGCGTATCTTCGAAGCGTGACAGCATTGCCCGCAAGCGCAGGACCAGCCGCTTCTGATCGGGCGACCAGGCACGCTCGGCCAATCGCGAAATTGAGGCAAGCGGATTGACCGGCGGATAACGGCCCTGCTCGGCGATCGAGCGGTCGAGCACCACATGCCCGTCGAGAATTCCCCGAACCGCGTCGGCCACTGGGTCATTGTGGTCGTCGCCGTCAACGAGGACGGAAAGGATCGCGGTGATCGAGCCGCGGCCTTCCTCGCCCGGACCGGCGCGTTCCAGAAGACGGGGCAATTCGGTGAAGACGGAGGCGGGATAACCGCGGGCCACCGGCGGCTCCCCAGCGCCGATAGCCACTTCGCGCAAGGCATGGGCAAGGCGCGTGATCGAATCCAGAATCAGCAGGACCTTGTCGCCCCGGTCTCGGAAATATTCTGCGATGCGCATGGCCGTATCGGGCGCACGCCGGCGCATCATGGCACTCTCGTCGCTTGTCGCCACCACGGCGACCGATTTCGCCATGCCCTCAGGGCCGATCGTGTCTTCAAGGAATTCGCGTACTTCGCGACCGCGTTCGCCGACGAGGGCGATCACGACCGTGTCGAAGGCCTTCGCGTTGGCGAGCATCGACAGAAGCGTCGACTTGCCGACGCCTGACCCGGCGAAGACCCCGAGCCTCTGGCCGTGGCATAGCGGCGTGAAGATATCGATCACGCGCACGCCCGTCATGAAGGGCGCGGAAACACGCTGACGCTGCATGGCCGGCGGTGTCGTGGATGGCGCCGTCGTTGTCAGCGGCCCCGGTATCGGGGCCGGCCTGCCGTCGGCCGGCCGACCGAGGGCATCTACCACGCGTCCCCGCCATTGGGGACCGGGGGCGAGGCTGACGGGACCTCGGTTGAACACTGCTTCGCCAAGGCCGATCTTTCCGCCTTGATCGAACGGCGCGACAAGGACGCTGTCCTCCATGATCCGCACGATTTCGCCGGCTCCCTTGCCCGGCTTCCCCTTGCAGGAAACCATGTCCCCCAGACGCGCAGAGCCGGAGAGGCCGCGCACGCTGTAATGCGTCGGCTGGACTTCGCTGACGCGGCCGCCATGGTTCAGCAGGAAGCGCTCGTCGAGGGCGATGCGGCCATAGGCGTGACCGAGCGCCTCCAACGCCGGCAGGGTGCTGGCGCTGGAAATATGGGCAGGGGTCTGGGGTGGATGGGTCGTCATGCGCCGAGCAACTTGATCGCGTCCTTAAGGGCCGTGTCGCTGTCGCTCATCAGGGCAGTCACCTGCTCGAAGGTGCGCTGGACCTGGATGAGGTTCATCATTTCGTGGACGGCATTGACGTTGGATTCCTCTATGAAACCCTGGGCGACACCGACATCCGGCTGGTCGATCACGGGCTGCGCTTCGGTGGCGACAAATCCGGAATTGCCGAAACGGGCGTAGTCCTGCGACGGCGTGAAGGAATAGAGGCCGATGGCGCCGATCAGCCTCCCGTTCTGGCGCAGCGATCCGTCAGCGCTGGCCTCGGGCGGTCCTGCGAGCGGATCGAGCAGGAGCGGGGCACCGCCCGCATCCAGCACCGGATAGCCCTCGACGGTGACCAGCTCTCCCGTGTCGCGCATGCTGAAGCGACCGTCGCGGGTCACCACCGTCCCTGCAGGGGTGTCTATCGCAAACCATGCGTCGCCCTGAACGGCGAAATCGAACGGACTCTTCGTTTCGCGCAAGCCACCGTTGCGGGTATCGACGGAGGCATTGCCGGGCGCAGCAAAGGAAACGGATTCGGGGCCGAGCCCGTTGACGATGTCCTTGAAATTCACCGACGTGGCGCGGAAGCCGGCCGTGCCGGCATTGGCCACGTTGTCGGCAAGCGTTGCCAGACGCTTTTCAAGCGCAACCTGCGAGGAAAGGGCGACGTAAAGTCCGGTCTGCATGGAGCGGTGTTACCTCTTCATTTGCGCAATGGTCAGCAGCATGTCGGTCGATATGCCGTATTCAGCCGGCTGGGTGAAAAGCGCGGCTATCGAGGTCTGGAGGGAACTCGACGGGTTTTCGATCTCCCACATGGTCGTGAAGCGTTTCAGGAAATTGTCGAGCTTCTCGGGATCGGCGAAATCGGCAAGATCGATGCGCTCCTTGATCATCTCCACCTGCTTGTCGATGTTCGCCTGTGCCAGGGAGGAGGGGAAGCCGAGGGCTGTGCGCACCACTTGTCCCAGCGCCTTGTCGGCGAGGATTTCGTAATAGGAGGTGATTTCGGGTGTCTTGCGCTGGAAATAGAGCGCAAGCCGAACGCCTTCGTTCTGTTCGCCGGCGTTTTCCTCGAGACTCTGGCGCACATATTTCTCGACCGTTGGGGACAGAGCGACGTTGTAGGTGGTCGTGTCCTCTCCGTAGCGGGCGAAGTTGAATGTCGCGGCGAGGGCCGCGAAGCGCTTGTCTTCAAGCTTGTTGGCAGGGCTTTCGGCATTGTCGATGCCGCCTTCAAGCACTTCCTTGATGGTCTGCTTGCTGACGGTGTCTTGCGCTGTGAAGCCATGGGCGAGCATGGCCACGCTGAGGAGCCGGTTATCGCCAATGAGATCGTCTGCGGATTTCACGTCGACGATTTTCGACAGGTAGTAGTTGATGTCGTCGAGAAGCTGAGGGTCGTTGGTGCTCACGCCATTGCCGATGGCGACGCTGAGGTATTTGTCGATGGTGCCGGTCTGGGCCGGAACGTAACTTGTCGTGGTCGCACCGCCGGCAACGAAATTGTAGGTGCGGGCAAATTCCACATAGCGCTTGTCGGTGAGCTTGTTGGCGAAGCTTTCCGGATCGCTGATGCCTTCCTCCAGAACCTTCACCATAAAGGCTTTCGCGTAGGCCATGTCTTCCAGTCCATGGGCCTTCATGGCGTAGCGGAAGAGGCGCTCGTCCGAAACGAACTCCTCGATCGACGTCACCTTGCCGATGTTCTCCTGGTAATATTCCGTCTCGCGCTTGATCATCGGTTGCGACTGGATGCGTTCCATCGAACTCGACAGGTCGCGCGTGATCAGATTGAAGCTCAGCAAGGTGTTCATCGGGGCGCAGTCTCCGCCATCATTGGTTGAGGCAGATTAGTTCGCCAGTCTTGTGCGAGGCTTTCGGGTTCCCGTTCCGACATACAGCCTCACACAAGGCAGGCGCGCTACGACGGAGAAAAGGCCAATGGAAGATGGCGGGTTAGATGGGCATTATTATCGGATTGGTGGTGACGCTCGGCTGCGTGATCGGCGGCTTCATGGCGATGGGCGGACACATTGATGTGCTCATCCAGCCCTGGGAAGCGGTGATCATCTGCGGTGCGGCGTTGGGAACGTTCCTGGTGGCAAATCCCATGTCTACCGTGAAGGATACGGCCAAGGCCTGCGGCGAGGCCCTCAAGGGAGCGGTTCCGAAGGAAACGGAATATCTGGAGACGCTCGGCGTCCTGCACAGCCTGATGCGTGAATTGCGCACCAAGTCGCGCAGCGAGGTCGAGGCCCATATCGACAATCCCGAGGAATCGACGATCTTCCAGGCTTATCCGACGGTTCTCAAGAACAAGGACCTGACGAACTTCATCTGTGATTATTGCCGCATCATCATCATCGGCAATGCGCGGCCCTTCGAGATCGAGGCCCTGATGGATGAGGAAATCCAGACCATTCGCCGCGACAAGCTGAAATCCTATCATGCGCTGGTCGCCATGTCGGAAGGCCTGCCGGCCCTCGGCATCGTTGCCGCCGTGCTCGGCGTGGTGAAGGCCATGGGCGCCATCGACCAACCGCCGGAAATTCTGGGCGGGCTGGTGGGCGCGGCCCTCGTCGGCACCTTTCTGGGTATCTTCATGTCCTATGCGGTGGTCGGTCCCATCGCCACCAAGATCAAGATCGTCCGTGAAAAGAAGAACCGCCTCTATGTCATCGTGAAGCAGACTTTGCTGGCCTACATGAACGGGTCGCTGCCGCAGGTGGCCCTGGAGTTCGGGCGCAAGACGATTTCGGCCTATGACCGTCCGTCTATCGACGCTGTCGAGCAAAGCACGATGAACCCCGGCGGCGGTGCGGAGAAGCAGGCTGCGTGATGCGAATGCGTGAATGGAAAGGCAGCCGCAGATGGCGCTGACCGAAAATCCCGAACTGATGCGTGCGCTGGTCGTCGAACGACTGGTGGGCGCCACGGGCGAGCCCCATCGCGTGATCGAGGCGGCGCGTGCTTGTGCGACACGCGCACTCGCGCCGGTGCTCGACGCATTCCACGACAAATTCGCTTCGCCCGTTTCCGTCGACATAATCGATATCGAGATCGTTCGTCTTGCCGAACTGAAGCCGGAGGAAAACTGCTGCGACGCTCTTGTCGTGGTGCCGGCGGAAGTCTCGGGAGACGCCCTCTCGATGCGGCTCAATCCGCGTGCTATCTCCATTTTGGTCAGCGCATTGTTCGGTGGGGATCCGGATCTGCCGGCCGCGCCAATCGACCGGCCGCCATCTGCCATTGAACGGGACGTGGCCGCGCTCGCCTTCGAAGCCTTCGCCAAGGCGCTGAACGGCACCGGCAGCCGGTCGCTGGGGTTGCGCATGCCTTTGTCGAAGCTCCAGTCGGGCCCCGATTTTCGCCGCTTCGTGGTGCGTGACGGGCCGGGCGTGCGGGTGCGCTTCTCCCTCGGCGGCGAAGAGAGCGGTGGCGTGCTCACGGCCTGGATGCCGCAAAGGCTGATCCTCGAAATGCGCGCCGCCGGGCCGCAGGACAAGCGCGCGGGCGATGCCGAGGCCGCCGACTGGACCCATCGCTTCAATGACGAGGTGATGCGTTCGACCGTGAAGGTGAAGGCGACCATTCCCCTGATCCGCATGGCGCTCGGCGACCTTGCCTCCCTGCATGAGGGACAGGTCATCGAGTTCGACGAGGGCAATCAGCCGGAGGTTCGGCTGGCCGTTCGCGACAGGGATGTGTTCCTGTGCGATTTCGGCAAGTCGGGACATCATTACACGGTCAGGATCAAACAGCCCTTCGATGCCCGCAAGGATGTCGTTGAAGGTTTGCTGGCGCTTTAGGCGCCGCAGAATGCGGTGAAGGAGACAATCATGAGCAGTGCCGAGGCGACGCCGCAACAGGACGGTGACGAGGAACTCAACAAGGCCATCGAGCAACTCAAGGACGTGTTGCACGAGGAAGCGCCGCGGGGAAAGGACTCTGCCGAGGCAGGTACCGCCAATCGCGACCTCATCATGGGTATTCCCGTGGAAGTGCAGATTGTGCTTGGCACGGCGGAAATGCCGGTTTCGCAGCTGATGGCGTTGAAGAAGGGATCGACCGTGTCGCTCAACCGGCGTATCGGCGAACCGGTCGAAATCGTCGTCAATGGCCGGCGCATTGCGCGCGGCGAGATCACGCTGGTCGACGACGATCCGTCGCGCTTCGGAGTGAAGCTGACCGAGATCGCGGGCGGCGAGTGATTTTTCGGAAGATTGGCGGGAGAGGTTTCGGCGATGACTGAGATGTTGACCTTGACGCAGCCGCAGAAGGCGGCTGCCATTCTGGTGGCGATGGGCAAGCCGTCGGCAGGCAAGTTGCTCAAATTCTTCAAGCAGGATGAACTCAAGGCCCTGATGGACGGTGCGCGTCTTCTGCGTACCATTCCCCAGGCCCAGCTTGAGGCGGTCGTTTCCGAATTCGAGGCGCATTTCACAGAAGGTGCGGGCCTGCTCGATTCAGCCGACAGCATGGACACCATTCTCACCGAAACGCTTTCCGAGGAGGAAATGAACCTTCTCATGGGGCGGGGCAATCCTGAAGCGAACAACGCAGAGGAAGTCTGGAGGGAGCTGGAGAAGCTTGAGCCCGAACGCCTTGTGGAAATCCTCTCCGGCGAGCATCCGCAGGTGCTTGCCGTGATCCTGGCCAGCATTGCGCCGTCATCGGCTGCCAAGGTTCTGGTCATGCTCGACAAAACGCTGCGGTCTGCCGTTCTCAGTCGTATGGCCTCTACCGGCGACATGCCGGCGCCGGCCAAAAAGCTGATCGAAAAGCGCCTCGGCGATCTTCTTGCCTCCATGCGCAACGGGCGCGATTCGGGTGCCGGCCTCACACGTGTGGCGAGCCTCCTGAACGAGCTCGACAAGTCACAGGCCGACGAAATGATCCATGAGCTGGAGCTTGCGGGCAGCAGCGATGTGGACGCGATCCGGTCACAGCTCTTCAGCTTCGAGGAAATCGTGCTTCTTTCGCAGAAGGCACGGGTAGCGCTTTTCGATGGACTTGCCGCCGACATGGTCACGCTCGCCCTGCGCGGCGCGGACATGGATACGGTCGATGCGGTGCTGTCGGCGCTGGGGCAGCGCACGCGCCGCATGATCGAGGCCGAACTTGCCGCGGGTAATGAAGACATCGCCATGGACGCGGTGATGGATGCGCGCAAGCGCATCTCCTCCTCTGCCGTCCAGCTCGCCCAGCAGGGTGTGTTCGAACTGCCGGGCATGCAGAAGGCTGCGGCCTAGGCCGGCCGAGGTTTGATGGAAACGCGTCCCGTCCCGTCCGGCCTGTTCTTCCGCAATCGTGCAGGCCTCGGGTGGTGTCAGCCGGCCACAAGACGCCCTGAATTGTTTTTGTCGCATTATCCGACGCCGAAGCGACGCCGCTTCGGCTGGAAATGCTCTGGCTAGCGGGCGCACATGTCCGAGGGAAGCGACAAGGAAAGCAAAACAGAAGAGGCGACGGAGAAGAAAATCCGCGACACGATCGAGAAGGGCCAGTTGCCTTTCTCGAAAGAGGCGCCGGTCTTTGCCTCCTTCCTCGCCATTCTGGCTTTCACCATCTTTTTCGCCCAGGACAGCGCGATCCGGCTGGGCGGTTTCCTGTCGATTTTCCTTGAGCGGGCCGATGGCTGGAAACTCGAAACCCAGGCCGACGCCATCGCGATCTACCAACTCGTCTTTTTCGAGATCGCCAAGGTGGTCGGCCTTGTGATGGTGATGCTGGTGATTGCGGGTGTTTCCGCTTCGGTTTTGCAGAACACACCGCGGTTCGTGCTCGATCGCATCCAGCCGAAGCTTTCCCGCATTTCCCTGAAGGAGGGCTGGGGACGCATTTTCGGCAGGAAGGGGTTTGTGGAATTCCTGAAGTCGCTCGGCAAACTGCTTGTTGCCGGCGGCTTCCTCATCTTCGCGATGCGTTCGGCCGAAACACGCCTTCTGGCAGGGATGATCACCAATCCTGTCGATTTCACCAGCGTGATCCGCGACATCGCGGTGGAATGCCTCGTCGTGGTCACGATGGTCGTGGCCGTTATCGCTGTCGCCGATATCTTCTGGTCCCGCTTCCAGTGGCGGCAGGATCTGCGCATGTCGCGCCAGGAGGTGAAGGATGAGGTGAAGCAGATGGAAGGCGATCCGATCGTCAAGTCGCGCCTGCGCTCCCTGGCGCGGGATCGCGCCCGGCAACGCATGATTGCGGCGGTGCCACAGGCGACGCTGGTGATCGCCAACCCCACCCATTTCGCAATCGCGTTGCGCTATCGCCGTGACGTTGATGCCGCGCCCACGGTCGTGGCCAAAGGTCAGGATCTGATCGCCCTGAAGATCAGGGAGATCGCCGAGGAGCACAACATTCCCGTGTTTGAGGAGCCGGTCCTCGCCCGCTCCATGTACAAACAAGTTTCGATTGATAACCTCATTCCCACTCAGTTCTACAAGGCTGTGGCGGAGCTTGTCCGCCGTGTCTACCAGGCTGGGGGGAGAGCATAGTTCAGCAAGGATGGAACATGGACAGGCAGCCGCATTCGCCTGCGCGCGAGATCATTGTCGCCAACGCTCTTAAGGCCGTGGCGAACGAGCTTCGGCTAATCGATGTCGCGGACTATGTCGCTTTCATTCGGCTTGAAAGCATGGCGAGCATAGCCGACATCGTGGAATCGGCGTCGGAACTGTATTTCATGCCGGGCACCTTAAGACTTGGTCACGGGTGCGAGGCGCATGTCTACTGGGAGGGCAATCCCCGCATCGTGCTCGATCTCGAGCTGAGACCGGGGGGATGCACGGTCTATTGTTCGCTGGAACTCAGTGCCGAGAATGCGGCCGTGGAGGTCAACTATGTGGCGTTTGACGACCCGTCGGAAGACCCCGAAGAGAATTCTCTCTATCTGGAGAAAGCCCTGATGGCGGCACGGATCGTGAAGAGCGAACGTCCGCTCATGATGGGATAGAGCGCCGTGCGTCCTTTCGGACGCATCAGGGAGGCTCAATCTTTCCTGTTCTTCCGCTGTATGCTTCAGTCTCAGTCTATCAGGCCGGCGCGGAGCGCTTTTGCCACGGCATGAACGCGGTTCACCGCGTTCAGTTTCTGGGTGGCGCTCGCCAGGTACTGATTGGCCGTGTGCACCGACAGGCCGACACGCTTGGCGATCTCCTCGCTCGTCAGGCCGTTGGCTGAAAGCTTCAAGCATTGCAATTCGCGCTTGCTGATCGCCGGCGGCGCCTTGCCTTCCGGTTCGGGCTCATGACGGATTGCGCGGGTGAAAATCCGGTAACAGCGCCTGTGCAGACTGGCGAGGGTATCTTCGCCAAGGTCAATATCACCGCCGGCGAAGATCACGGCGCCATAACGGCGCTGGTCGTTGGAGACGGGAAAAAGGATGCCTGCTTCTTTGGCGGGTGCGGAAATGCTCTCAACCGTCGCGGTCTCGGTCGAAACTTCACCCCATTGAACGGGGTGCGCGATATCGCCGAGCCGCTCGAGAATGCGGGCGGGCAGCTCCTCGCAGGACGGGTTTGCCTGACGTTTGTCGGACCGCGACGCGGACCCTCCGAGAAAGGAACGCACTTCCTTGCTGCCATGCTTGTCCGCCAGGCAAAGGCTGAATCTGATCGCGCCGATTTCGCGCGCGATATTTCGTAAATCGTCTACGGCGTCTTCGAGTGTCTCATAGTCTGGCATGGCGGGAGCGGTCTTGGCTTTCGGTGTTCAGATGATCCCGCGCCGTATCGCGGTAGCAATGGCCATGGCCCGGTTGTTGGCGGCGAGCTTGTGAATCGCATGCGCTACATAGCTATTCACGGTGTTGGCCGAGACGCTGATGATGAGGGATACCTCATCGGCGGTTTTTCCTTCCGAAACCCAGAACAGGCATTCGCGCTCACGTTCCGACAAGGCTTCCCCCACTTCGCTCATACGGCGCTCGAGGCCGGAGAGCGTGTGGGACAGGCGGAGCTGAGCGGCCGCGAGCCTGTCGCTATCGACCGCTCCGAGGACCTCCCCGGATATCAGCGCCACGTAGCGGCTCTTGCCGGCGGGCAGCTTCAGCGGGAAAATTTCCTGGTGCCCGTGTTCACCGAGGCGGCCGATCTCCTCGCTTGCGAGAAGCGCTGCCAATGCCTGTGGATGCCAGGGGCAGGGATCGGTGTCGGGGAAGGTCGCCACCGGACTTTCCACAAGCCGGGTGATCGCCGCCAGGCCGATATCCTCGATCGTGTCGAAGGTCCAGTTGGAAGCCAGGATGCGGACATGGCCGCTGGAACAATTGGATGAGGCTTCCGCGACAAGATAGAAGCGCGCGCCCGTTTCACCGCAGATCCGGATTGCCAGTTCCGACAGGTCGCGCCGCGTCGCCATCTTGCGCCGGGGGAACGCCGTGCGTTCCCGGGTATCAATCGTCATTGTTTTTGCCGCCCGTTCCGGCCCGAAAATGAGCCGTTGTCGTCGAGGATACGCTACAAGCCGCCAAGGTTCCCCCGCCCTTCAAAACCTCGGCCTCCGGCAAAAAAACCGAAAACGCACGTCACACGCATCCGTTGTCGAACGGATGATCCGACAGGCATGCGCCGCTGCCCAACGCTCTTTTGGAAGGACAGGTGCGAGCCCCAACCCATCTTTTTAAGGAATATTTAACGTTTCGATTCGGGTCAACAATTCAGGGGTGGTTGTCACCCGATCTAAATATAGAGCAGCGAGCGGCCTTCGCTGTTGAAAAGATGCAACTTGTCCGAAGCGGCGGATACGCGAACAGTCTGGCCTTTTTCAAAGTTCTGAACGCCGCCGATTTTGATAACCACAGTGTCTTCAGCCCCATCGACCTGAAGATAGACATTGGTCACCTCGCCCAGCTGTTCGACGAAATGGGCTGTTCCTGAAAATAAATAGTCTTCGCCGACAGCCAGATGCAGATCTTCCGGCCTTACACCGAGGCTTATGGCTTGCCCTTTCAGCGTGTCCGAGGAAGGAATGGGAACATCGATGCTCCGCTCGCCCAATGCAACCCTGGTTTGTGATCCGCTTTGGACAATACGTCCGGAAAGAATGTTCATCGCGGGCGAGCCGATGAAACGTGCGACAAACAGATTGGCGGGTCTTTCGTAAAGCTCTATCGGCGCGCCCACCTGCTCGATGTGGCCTGCCGACAGTACCACGATGCGGTCGGCAAGGGTCATCGCCTCCACCTGATCGTGCGTGACGTAGATCATGGTGCTCTCGGGCATTGAGCTCTTGAGTTTCGCGATCTCGATGCGCGTCGCGACCCTCAGTGCCGCGTCGAGGTTGGACAGGGGTTCATCGAACAGGAAGACCTTGGGATTGCGCACGATGGCCCGCCCGATGGCGACCCGCTGGCGCTGTCCGCCGGAGAGCGCTTTCGGAAGCCGGTCGAGATAGGGCGTGAGCTGGAGGATTTCGGCTGCCCCCTTGACCCGCCTGTCGATCTCCTCCTTCGGCGCCTTCGCGATCTTCATCCCGAAGGCCATGTTGTCGTAGACGGTCATATGGGGGTAGAGCGCATAGGACTGGAAGACCATGGCGATGCCGCGTTGCGAAGGCGGGATGTCGTTGACGCGTTCGCCCCCGATATGCATGTCGCCCGCCGTAATGTTTTCCAGGCCGGCGATCATGCGCAGAAGCGTCGATTTTCCGCAGCCGGAAGGGCCGACGAAGACGATGAATTCGCCGTCTTCGATCTTCAGGTCGATCCCTTTGATGACCTCGATGGAGCCGTAGCTCTTGCGGATGCTTTGCAGGTCCAGAGCCGTCATGACATTTTCCCCTTTCAGGTCCCCTTCCTGGCGAACCAGCTCGCATAGGCGGGCAGGTGCAACGTGCCGTCTTCAAAGCGTGATCCGGCATTCATATTGTCCAGCGGCCGGTACCCTTTGCCCGCCAGCGGCAGTGAGGCGGGTTTGCCGCTCATGTTGATCGCAACAAGCATGCTCGATCCGGGAAGCGTGCGCTCGAAGGCAAGCACACCCTCGCGGGCCTCCAGAAAGCGGATGTCGCCTTTTGCGAGTTCGGGATTGTCGGCGCGGAAGTCGAGCATGTGCCGATAATGGGAGAGCAGGGAGCCCGGCTTTTCCTGCGCGGATACAGCAAGATGCAGATGCTCCGGCGGAACTGGCAGCCATGGTTTGCTGCCGGAAAAGCCCGCGCCCACTTCTTCCCTTGACCAGACCATCGGGGTTCGGCAGCCGTCACGTCCCTTGAATGTGGGCCAGAACTGTATGCCATACGGGTCCTGGAGGTCCTTCAGGTCGAGTACGGCTTCGGTAAGGCCAAGTTCCTCCCCCTGATAAAGGCAGACCGACCCTTTCAGCGCGAGGATCAGGGTCGCCGTCATTTTCAGGAAGGCGTCGCGATCATGGACCTGATCGGCCCAGCGCGAGGCGTGACGCACCACATCGTGATTGGAAAAGCTCCAGCAGGCCCAGCCGTCGCTCGCCTTCGAATAGAAGGCCTCTATCACTTCGCGCACGCGTTCCGGCGTGAGCGGCTCGTGGGACAGGAAATCGAAGGAGTAGCACATGTGCACCTTGTCGCCGCCGCTCGTATATTGGGCGACGATGTCGAGGCCGCGCTGTGCGTCGCCGACTTCGCCGACGGCCGTGGTGCCTGGATATTCATCGAGCAGCGCGCGGAAGCGCTTCAGGAATTCCAGGTTTTCCGGCTGGTTCTTGTCGTAGAGATGTTCCTGATAGTTGTAGGGATTGACGGCCGGTGCGATAGACGCGTTGCGCTTTTCGGGCGACAGCGGGGGATTGTCCTCGAGCCCGGCCGAGTGAAAGTAGAAATTGATCGTGTCGAGCCGGAAGCCGTCGACACCGCGGTTCAGCCAGAACCGCACCGTATCGAGAAGGGCATCCTGAACCTGGCCGTTATGGAAGTTGAGATCGGGCTGGCTCGTCAGAAAATTATGGAGGTAGTATTGGCAGCGGGCCGTATCCCATTGCCAGGCGGAGCCACCGAAAATCGACAACCAGTTGTTGGGCGGACTGCCATCGGGTTTGGCATCCGCCCAGACATACCAGTCGGCCCTGGGATTGCTGTGGTCCTGCCGGCTTTCGATGAACCAGGGATGCTTGTCGGAGGAATGGGAAATCACCTGGTCGATCATCACCTTGAGGCCCAGGCGATGGGCTTCGGTGATCATGGCGTCGAAATCGGCCAGTGAGCCGAACATGGGGTCGACGTCCCGATAGTCGGACACGTCATAGCCGAAGTCGAGCATTGGCGACTTGAAGAACGGCGAGAGCCAGATCGCATCGACGCCCAGTGAGGCGATGTAAGGGAGGCGCTGGGTGATGCCCTTCAGATCGCCAATGCCGTCGCCATTCGAGTCCTGGAACGAGCGCGGGTAGATCTGGTAGATCACTGCGCCGCGCCACCAGTCCGGGTCGTCCGCATGCCGGCTGATTGCTCCGGGGGTATGTTCGAAAGGAACATCGTGAAGGACATTCATGGGAGCGATCAGCCTCCTTTGACGGACCCGGCCAGGAGACCGCGGACCAGGTAACGTTGCATTGCGAAGAAAACGAGAATGGGCACGACGATGGCAACGAATGCCGATGCCGTCAGGATTTCCCAGTTGCCGCCGCGCGATCCGAGCAATTCCCGCAGCCTGCCCGTCAGCACCAGCTGCTCCTCGTTGTTGCCGAGGAAGACCGTGGCAACGAGCAGATCGTTCCAGACCCAAAGAAACTGGAAGATGGCGAAAGAGGCGAGTGCGGGAAAGGACAGGGGAAGGATGATCTTGCGGAAAATCTCGAAATCGGAAGCTCCGTCGACGCGGGCGCTCTCGATGATTTCGCGCGGCAGGCCGGCCATGTAGTTGCGTAAGAGATAGATGGCGAGCGGCAGGCCGAAGGCGGTGTGGGCCAGCCATATGCCGATGAAGGATTTGCCGATGCCGATATCGTTATAAAGGCGCAATAAGGGAATGAGCGACATCTGAAGGGGGACGACGAGAAGGCCGACGATGGTCGCCAGAAGCAGGGCGCGGCCGGGAAATTGCATCCACGCGAGCGCATAGGCGGCATAGGCGGCAATCAGAATGGGGATGACGGTGGCGGGAATGGTCACGGTCATCGTGTTGATGAAGCTCTTGCCGAGCCCCTCGGAAAACAGAACAGTCCGGTAGTTGGCCGTGGTGAATTTCGGCGGTTCGACGGAGGTGACGAAAATGCGCTGTCCGCGCTCGCCGTCCGGCTTTTGCGGGTAACTGATGGTGTAGTCGCCTTCTGCATTGAGGGTGAGACGGCCACCGTCGCGCAATTCGACCGTATCGCCCACGGCATAGGCGGCAGGTTCGCGCGATGAGGTGCCGAAGGCCGTTGCCTTGCCGTTGCCCTCGAACACATTGCCCTTAATGATCCAGCTGCCATTTTCGGCAAGTGCGTCCTCGGGCGGGGCGGCGCGAGCGACGATATTGCGCTCGGCCGGCACCAGCGCCGTCCACCAACCGCTGACGGCGAGCTGGTCCTTGTCGCGGAACGAGGAGACGAGGATTCCCAGCGTCGGCAGGGTCCAGAGCGCCACAAGAAAGAGGACTGAAAGATGAACGGCCCAGGTGAGGGCCGGGCGGGTTCCGACGACCGAGCTCATTTCATGTCCTTTCGCGCTTCGCGGATATTCCAGACCATGATCGGCGTCACCATGGCCATGATGACGAGCGCGATTGTGGACGCGCGGCCGAAGTCAAGGCCGCGGAACATCCAGTCGAACATGTAATTGGCAAGCACCTGCGTTCCCCATTGACCGTTTGTCATGGCGAGCACGATGTCGAAGACCTTCAGGACGAGAATGGTGATCGTCGTCCACACCACGGCGATGGTGCCCCAGATCTGCGGTACCTTGATCTTGTAGAAAATCTGGAACGGCGATGCGCCGTCGATGATGGCGGCTTCTATGGTTTCCTCGGGAATCCCGCGCAATGCCGCCGAGAGGATGACCATGGCAAAGCCGGTCTGAATCCAGATCAGGATCACCATCAGGAAGAAATTGTTCCAGAGAGGCAGGGTGATCCAGGCTTGCGGGTCGCCTCCGAAGAAGGTGACGATCGCGTTGAGGATGCCGATCTGTTCGGACCCCTGCGGGCGGAAATCGTAGATGAATTTCCAGATGACGCTGGCGCCGACGAAAGAGATCGCCATGGGCATGAAGATCAGGCTCTTGGCGATGTTGCCCCAGCCGATCCGGTCGGTGAGCGCTGCCGAAACGAGGCCGAAGAAGGTGGCTGCGGTCGGCACCACGATCAGCCAGAGTATGTTGTTGCGCATGCTTTCGCGGAAGGCTGCATCCCTGGCGAGCCAGGCATAGTTTGCTCCGCCGACCCATTGGTTTCCGTCGGGACCGTGAAAACTGAGAATGATGGAATTGATCACCGGATAGACCAGGTAGATACCCAGGATCACCACCGCAGGACCGAGAAACAGCCACGGTCTTATGGCATTCGCGCTGTTGATATTGGACGCGATGTTTTCCCCGCGTGCCGGATAGGCCATGTCGAGAATGCGATTTGAACCCCAGAAATACCCAAAGCAGGCCGCCACGCCGAGCAGCATGACGAGCACAGCCTGAAGGAGCTTGATGTCGGGCAGAATGGCGTTCACAACCGTGAAAACGGCAAGCGCGGCAACAATGCTTACGCCAAGTCCGGCAATCATGATGAAAAGGGCGACGCCGAGCGTTGCTGCGAAATGCAATATCGCTGGTAAGTGCGTCGACCTGGGTGCCTCGGTGGAGGAAATGGCCATGTCAGCCTCCTGGGGGCCCGGAAAAAGGGGCGGACCACGCCTTTTCGGTAAAAAGGCGTGGTGGTGCAGTGTTATTTGATGGCGTCCCATTCCTTCTGGATTTCAGCGCCGACATCCTTGGCGGACTTGCCGCCGACATAGTCGATCATGCCGGTCCAGAAAGCGCCGGCGCCGATCTTGCCGGGCATCAGGTCCGAAGCGTCGAAGCGGAATGTGGTGGCGCTGGTCAGAATCTCACCCTGCTTGCGCAATGCGTCATTGGCGTAAGCGTCGGGGTTGGCGCCGGTGTAGGGGGTCAGGAAACCTGCCTGCGCCATCCATATTTCATGGGCTATCGGCGTTTTCAGGAAGTCGATGAAGGCGCGGGCGACTTCGGAATCCTTCGTGATGGCAAAGAGGGTTCCCGCGCCGAGGACCGGGGTTCCCAGATCCTTCTCCGCATAGGCGGGGAAATAGAAGAAGTCGGCATCGCGTCCAAGCTCGGTTCCCTCCGGAAAGAAGGAAGGGATGAAGGAGGCCTGCCGATGCATGTAGCACTTGGGGGGCGAGGCGAAGAGACCCTTGGGGCTGTCGCGGAAATCCGTGGAGACCACGGCGCTCGTGCCGCCGTCGACATATTTGTCGTTCTTGGCGAAGGCGCCGAATTCGTCGATGGCGGCCACCACCCGGTCGTCGTCGAAGGGAATTTCGTTTTTGACCCACTGATCGTAGACTTGCGGCGGCTGGGTGCGCAGCATCAGGTCCTCGACCCAGTCGGTGGCAGGCCAGCCGGTCGCCCCGCCGGAGCCTAGCCCGATGCACCAGGGGGTCGCGCCATCGGCAACGATCTGGTCGGAGAGCGCTTTCAATTCCTCCATCGTGGTGGGAACCTCATAGCCTGCATCCTCGAAGTTCTCCGGCACAAACCATACGAGCGATTTCACGTCCGCCTTGTAGGGGAAGGCATAGAAGGCGCTTGTTCCGTCCTTGCCTTCATAGGTTCCGAGATCGACCCAGGACTGGCCGGCGGCATAGTTGTTCCTGATCCAGTCAGCGGTTTCATTGCCGAGCGGCACCAATAACCCCTTGGAGGCGAGATCGGAGGCGAGACCGGGCTGCGGGAAAACCGCAACATTCGGTGCGCTGCCGGCCTGGGTATCGATAACGATCTGCTGTTCGAAGGAATCTGAGCCGGAATATTTCACCTTCGCTCCGGTTGCTTCCTCGAAATAGGCGGTGACGGATTCGATCAGGTCCTTGTCGGCGCTGAGCCACGGACCGAACAGGCTCATCTCCTGGCCGGACAGGTCATGGGCGGCCTTGAAATCCTCAAAGCTTTTCCAGTTGAAGCGAGCATCCTCGCCGGGAGCGAATTTCAGGTCGGCCGCAAAAGCTGCCACCGGAGCTGCGATCGGGGCTGCACTGCACAGAGCCAGCGCGATGGCGCCGGCCAACAGGGGCGTTTTCATGGGTTCCTCCACTGGCGGCCTCCCAGCCGCAATTCGGCTTTTCCTCTGAGCGCTTCACTTCTCCAAAGCGCTTTGGATTTTTTCAGCATCAATCCGCAGGCGCCCGGAGTCAAGGGGAGCTCGGAAAAATCGATTGAACATGCAGGAAATATATGATTTTCGACATGGCCATTCATAATGCAACAGTGATTTTTAATAACCCTCTTGATCCTCATATCGGGATGTGACACCTCTTTTTTAAAAGCGCTTTGAATAAGGGGAGGAGCATTGACCGCGCCCAAGACCGTCAATCTGAAAACGCTGTCGCAGGCGCTGGGGCTCTCGCAAACCACCGTTTCACGCGCGTTGAACGGCTTTCCCGAGGTCTCGGAAAAGACGCGGGCACGGGTGGTCGAGGCGGCAAAACGCCTGAACTACAGGCCGAGCCCGAGCGCGGCGAGCCTTGCCACCGGCAAGTCGCGCCTGATCGGCCATGTGGTGAGCCTTTCAGAGCACATCATGATCAACCCGCATTTTGCCGACTTCATTGCGGGCGCCGGCGAGGTCTATGCGCAGAGCGGTTATGACATTCTCCTGCGGCTTGCGCCGCTGTCAGAACAGGAGCGCATCTATATCAATCTCGCTCATGATCAGCGGGTCGACGGCGTGGTGGTGCATGGGCCGCTCACCGGTGACCGCCGGATCGGCATACTGAACGGGCTTGGGCTTCCTTTCGTCGTGCATGGACGCTGTGACGATGTGGGAGAAGATTATTCCTGGATGGACGTCAACAATCGCCGGGCTTTTCATCGCGCAACCCGGTTTCTGATCGAACTCGGCCATCGACGGATCGCGTTGGTGAACGGTCTGGAGGCGATGAACTTCGCGCATCGGCGACGGCAGGGATATGATCTGGCCTTGGAGGAGGCGGGTATCGCTCCCGATCCGGCCCTGCTTTTCAGCGCGGATATGGTGGAGCCTTATGGATACAACGCAACGCGAGAGATGATGGCGCTCGCCGATCCTCCGACGGCAATCGTCGTTGCCAGCGTTCTGCCCGCCATCGGCATCACGAGGGCACTTGCCGATCTCGGACTGCGGCCGGGAGAAGATGTTTCCATCATCACCTTCGATGACTGCCTGTCCTTCCTGCAGTCCGGATATCGGGGCGGCGCGCGCGACATTCCCTACTTCACCTCCATGCGCTCTTCCATCCGCGATGCGGGCAAACGGGTGGCCCAGATGCTGCTCGAGCGCATCGAGAACCCATCCGCCCCGCCCGAGCATGAATTGTGGGAAGCGGATTTCGTCATCGGCCAGACCACGGCGCCACCCAGACAGGGCTGATGCGCACCGACCCCGCAGGCAGGAGATTTCTAGCGATGCAGACGCGGCAACTCGCCTTGGGACGCGGTGATTTTCCCGAGGATTTCGTGTTTGGCGCGGCAGCGTCGGGCTACCAGATCGAGGGGCGCCGGTTCGGCGGTTGCGGCCTTTCGCATTGGGACACCTTCGCGGCGACGCCGGGCAATACGGTTCGCTTCGAGGACGGGGCCGTGGCCTGCGATCATTACCATCGCTGGGAGGAGGACCTCGACCTCATGCGCGGGGCGAACCTCGATTGTTATCGGTTCTCCATTTCCTGGGCCCGCGTTCTGCCGGAAGGACGGGGCGCACCCAATCCGGCGGGGCTCGATTTCTACGATCGTCTTGTCGATGGCATGCTGGAACGCGGGCTTCAGCCTTTTGCGACGCTGTATCACTGGGATTTGCCCGTGGCGCTCGCCGATCTGGGGGGCTGGCGCAACCGCGATATTGCGCAATGGTTCGCCGATTACGCGGAACTCGTGATGCAGCGCCTGGGCGACAGGGTCGCCTCGGCGGCGACCATAAACGAACCATGGTGCGTTTCCTGGCTCAGCCATTTCCATGGCGAGCATGCTCCGGGGCTGCGCGATATTCGCGCAACGGCGCGGGCCGCCCATCACGTTCTTCTCGCCCATGGGCGCGCGACGGAGGCCATGCGCGCCCTCGGCATGAAGAATCTCGGGCTCGTGACCAATTTCGAATATGCCGAGCCGGCCGACGACAGCCCGGAGGCGCAGAAGGCCGCCCGTCTTTACGACGGAATCTTCAATCGCTGGTTTCTCTCGGCCGTCTTTCGGCGCAGCTATCCGCAGGATGTTCTCGAGGGACTGCTGCCCCATATGCCGGAGGGCTTCGAGAAGGATTTCGATGTCATTGCAGCGCCGGTCGACTGGCTGGGGATCAATTACTATACGCGCAAGCTGATCGCACCGGATGGAAGCGGCCGGTTTCCGGGGTTCAAGGATGTACCCGGACCGCTGCCGAAAACCCAGATGGGGTGGGAAATCTATCCCGAGGGGCTCTATCATTTCATCGAATGGACGCATCGCAACTACACCAAAGGACTGCCCATCTACGTAACAGAGAACGGTATGGCGTCAGCGGATCGCGTTTCTGCCGGCGGGGTGGAGGATGCGGACCGGATCGCATTTCTCAACCTGCATCTGGCGCAAGCCAGGCGGGCTCTCGATCAGGGTGTGCCTCTGAAGGGATATATCGTGTGGTCGCTGCTCGACAATTACGAGTGGGCGCTCGGATATGAGAAGCGTTTCGGTCTCGTCCATGTGGATTTCGAGACGCTGGAACGTACGCCGAAGGCTTCCTGGCACGCGCTTGCCGATGCGCTCAGGCGTTAAAGGGTGTCTCTTCGCGCGAATGAAACACCCCTTGTGCCCGTTTAAACGGAGCGGGTCGCGCCGCCGTCGATACGGATTTTGGCGCCGGTGACATAAGAGGCGCGTTCGGAGGCCAGGAACACGGCCATGTTGGCGAATTCCTCGGGCGTGCCGTAGCGGCCGGTGGGGATCGTTTCTGCCATCTTTGCCGAAATTTCCTCGACCGGCGTGCCGGTGCGGTTTGCAGCAGCGGTGTCAAGCTCGACGAGGCGCTGCGTGCGGATGCGGCCCGGCATGACAATGTTCACCGTCACGCCGTCGCGCGCGACTTCGCCTGCCAGCGTTTTCGACCATCCGACAATTGCCGAGCGGATGCCGTTGGAAAGGGCGAGCATCGGGATCGGCTGCTCGACGCCCGACGACGTGACCGTGATGATGCGGCCCCATTTGCGTTCGCGCATGGCAGGCAGGAGGCGCTGCGTCAAATGGAAGAGATTGGCGGCCATCGTCTCGAAATTGGACAGCCAGTCGCCACGTTTCGCGTCGACCGCACTGGAAGGGGGCGGGCCGCCTGTATTGTTGACCAGTATGTCGATCCCGCCTTCGGCGAGAAGCCGGTCAACTAGGGCATCGATTGCGGCAAGATCAGCAATATCCAGCGCCTCGGCGCGCACGGAGCCTGAGCCTTCGGGCAATTCCTCGGCCCAGGCGGCAATCGCGTCCTTGTTGCGAGCGGCTGCCGTGACGTCGGCGCCTTCGCGGGCGAGCCCTTGAGCGATTGCAGCGCCAAGGCCGCGACTGGCTCCCAGCACGAGCGCACGCTTGTTTTTCAGTCCAAGATCCATCGTATTCCCCCGGAATTTTCACCGCCAGGTGGCGGTGCCTGACCCTACGGCAGTTTTGGGTGGTGAGACACTTCGACGCGAAGCGATGAGGGCGATTGGGCACGATTCAAGATGGGATTGCAAGTCGCCTGCGGCAGGAGTAGAGCAATCCGCCGCTCGCAGCTGGCCCTTCAAATCTTGGTGACATTCGGTCTCGGAAAGTTATGTGAGATGCCGCAACCTTACCGCAATTCATGCGTTTGAATTCACTCGCGTTTCGCAGCCACTTTCAGCAACGTTTCTCATAATATGGGTTCCTGATGGATCGCCGCTCTTTTATTGCCTCCTGCCTGACGGCCTCGCTGTTAGGTACCTCCAGCCTGATGGCGCTCACCTCCAACGCTTCCGCTCAGCAGGCCGATGCGCAGAACCCGGTTCCCGAAACGCCCGCCACCCATGAAAACGGTGCAGCAGCGCCGTTCTCCTTCGAACAGTTGACCGAAGCGATGCGGGCAAAGGCTGGCGAAGCCTTCACTGCGCCCGAGGCCGATCTGCCCGAGGCGATTGCCGAATTGACCTACGATCAGCACCGGGCGATTCGCTTCAGGCCCGATCATGCATTGTGGCAAGGCGAAGCCCCGTTCGAGCTTCAGGCATTTCACATGGGCTGGCTCTTCAAGGAGCCGGTGCGGCTTTATTCGGTGGAAGAAGGGGCGGCCAAGCCCATCGTCTTTACCGGTCGCGACTTTGAATACCGTGCGCCGCTCGATCCCAGCCGGTTCGAGGACATCGTGATGACGGGCGAGGCGGGATTCCGGCTGCACTACCCGCTCAATTCCCCCGATGTGATGGACGAACTCGTCTCCTTCCTGGGGGCGAGCTATTTCCGCGCACTCGGACGCGATACGCTCTACGGACTTTCCGCCCGCGGCCTCGCGATCAATACGGCAACGGCAAATGGCGAGGAATTTCCACGCTTTACCGATTTTTATATCGAACGCCCGAACCGGCGCAGCAAGGAGCTCACGGTTTATGCGGCGCTCGACAGCGAGAGCGTGACCGGCGCTTACCGGTTCGTCATCACGCCAGGGCGCAACACGGCCATGGACGTGACCGCGCGCATCTTCGTGCGCAAGGATATCGAGCGTATCGGCATTGCGCCGATGACCTCCATGTTCCTGTTTGCAGAAAACAATGACAGCGCCTTCGACGACTATCGCGGCCAGGTGCATGACAGTGATGGCCTCAAGATCATCCGCGGCAACGGGGACGAGCTGTGGCGCAGCCTCAACAATCCTTCAGACCTGGCGACCTCGTTTTTTGCCGAGGAAACGCCCCGTGCGTTCGGCCTCTTCCAGCGCGATCGCGACTTTGGTGACTATCAGGATGCCGGAGCGCATTACGAGAAACGCCCCTCACTTCTGGTCGAGCCGGTTGGCGACTGGGGCAGGGGCGCGGTCAACCTCGTCGAAATTCCGACAAAACTTGAGGTTAACGACAACATCGTCGCCTTCTGGGTTCCTGAAAGACAGGTGAAGGCCGGCGATCAGCTCGAATATGCGTATCGGCTGACATGGGGCGCTGTCGAGGAGCCCTCGGACAAGTTTGCGCGTGTTGTCGCCCTGCGGACTGGTGAGGGCGGTGTTTCGGGTGTCGAGAACAAGGATGGCCTGCGGAAATTCGTTGTGGACTTCGAAGGTCAGATTTTGCGGAACCTTTCACCGGACTCAAACATTGAGGCCATCGTGAACGTCAACGGCGGCGAGATCGTTCATTCGACCGTCTCTCGAATCGAAACCAACGGAATGTGGCGTCTCGTGATCGACTTGAAGCCCGGTGGGGACAAGCCGGTGGAGATGAACGCCCACCTGAAACTTGATGATCAAAGGCTCTCGGAAATCTGGAGCTATCAATGGAGAAAGACCGATGACGCGCGTTCTTGAGGCAGGCAATCGCAGGCTTGAGCTCGACGGGTTTGCGCTGCCGGCGGCTCCCATGGCCATGCCGGAGCAGGTGCTCGAACGCCCGCGGGGTCGTACGGCATTCTTCGCGACGATACTCAAAAGATTTGCCTGGAAGTGACCGGCGCAAGACCGGCCCGGTAGAACCCGGCAAGGCGACAGGGATGGCGGCCCAGGGCCGCCGCAAGGCATGATGGTTACAACCATTCGACGCGCATTATCCATCCTGTTCTGCCTCTTGATGGCAGGGCTCGTCGCTTCGCTGGCGGTGGGATATTTTTCCAGCGACGGAATCCAGTGGATCGACGCGGTGCGCATCGTCCTCCTGGCCGCCAGCACGGCCTGGCTTGCGTGGGGCGCTGCCTATGCGTTCAACGGATTGTTGAGCCTGCCGCTCGAGCCGGATGAACGCCCGTTCGAGCTGGTTCCCACCAATGCCCGGACGGCCGTTCTGGTGCCCGTCTACAATGAGGACCCGGTCAAGACATTCTCCCATGTGGCCGCGATGATCGAAAGCACGGTTTCGCTTGGGGTTGCGGAGCGTTTCGATTTCGCGATCCTGTCGGATACGCGCGACGAGCAGGTGGCCGAGCAAGAGGCGCACTGGTTCCGCCGTTTGCGTCAGGAATTCGGGGCGCAAACGAACCTCTATTATCGCCGCCGCGAAATGAATACGGGCAAGAAGGCCGGGAATGTCGGTGACTTTATCCGGACCTCGGGCGCGCTCTACGACTATCTTCTCATTCTCGACGCAGACAGTCTCATGGAAGCCTCGACCATGGCCGAAATGGTGCGGCGCATGGACAACGACCCCAAGCTCGGTCTTCTCCAGACCCTGCCCAAGATTGTTCACGCGCGTTCTTTCTTCGGACGGGCGATGCAATTTTCGACGGGGTATTATTCGCCGGTCTACACGCGTGGCCTTGCCGAGCTCCAGGGTAATGCGGGCCCCTTCTGGGGGCACAACGCCATCGTGCGCACACGCGCTTTCGCGCAGAGCTGCGGTCTGCCGGAACTCGCCGGAAAGCCGCCCTTCGGCGGACACATTCTAAGTCATGATTATGTCGAGGCCGCGCTTCTTGCGCGCAATGGCTGGGCGGTTCGCGTCGATCCCGATCTGAGCGGTTCCTTCGAGGAGGGGCCGGACAATGTCATCGATTTTGCAAAGCGCGACCGCCGCTGGTGCCAGGGCAATCTGCAGCACAGCCGCGTCATGGTGGCGCCGGGCCTCAAGCCGTGGAGCCGGTTTGTCTTCCTGCAGAACATCATGGCCTATGTGGCATCGCCGCTGTGGGCGCTGTTCATTCTTGCCAGCATTGCCGCTCCCTCGCTCAAAGGGGTGCCGGACTATTTCCCGGAACCTGGTTCCTTTCCGGTCTTTCCGCGCGTTGAACAGGGGCTTGCCCTGACGCTTCTGGTCGGTGTGTTCGGCCTCTTGATCGGTCCGAAGCTTCTTATTGTGGTTCGCGGCGCGATCAGCGGCGCCAATGCGCGGTTCGGGGGGGCCTGGCGGGCGCTCTTGAACACGCTGACGGAAATCCTGTCGACGAGCCTGCTCGCGCCAATCATGCTCATGTTCCAGTGCCGCGCGGTGCTGGAAGTATTTTCGGGCATGGATGGCGGCTGGCCGGCCACGGACCGCGAAGCCGGCTCGGTCAGCCTGTCGGAAGCCTGGTCGGCAAGCTGGTGGATCAGCGCGACGGGCTTTGTGACACTCGGCTTCGCGTTCCAGTTTGCGCCTGAATATGTCTCCTGGCTGCTTCTCGTAGCGGGGCCGCAGGTGTTTGCGCCGCTCCTTATTCACATCAGCTCATGGAGCGCGTCGGGCCGCCTGAAAGATGCCGATATTTTCCTGACAGGTGCTGATACGCATCCCTCGCCAGTGGTGATTCGCCAGGAAGCCGTTCTGGCGCGTTGGCGCGGCGCGGGTGAAGAAGCAGGGGGCGTTGCGGTGGAGAACGCGGGGAACCTTACCCCGGCCGGTCTCGATCGCTAGGAGAAACGCCATGAACGCACCCTTCGTGCCGGCTGCTGCAAGCCGTGACCTGCGCCTTGACGTGTTTCGCGGATTGGCGCTCATCACCATCTTCATCAATCATGTGCCGGGAAATCTGTTCGAGCATCTGACGTCGCGCAATTTTGGCTTTTCCGATGCTGCCGAAGCGTTTGTGCTGATGTCCGGCATCGCGGTCGGTTTGGCCTATTCCCGTGGGTTCAGCACGGGGCCGCTCTTTGAAGCGTGCATGCGGGTGTGGCGACGGGCAGGCACGCTTTACGTCGCTCATGTCGTGAGTTCCATCGTGGCCGTGGCGCTGGTTGCTGCCGGCATATTGCATCTGGGGACGGTCGAGATCATCAGCCGCATCAATTTCACGCGGTTCCTGGACCAGCCCTTGCAGACCATGATCGGCCTGCCATTGCTGGGCCACCAGCTCGGCTATTTCAACATCCTCCCGATGTATGCGACGCTTCTGCTTGTCTCACCCCTCTATATCCTCGTGGGACTGCGCAGCCGCGCCTGGCTCATCGCCATGGCGATCGCCATCTGGTTCCTGGCGGGCATGTTCCGCATCAACATGCCGAACTACCCCAATCCGGGCGGCTGGTTCTTCAACCCGTTCTCGTGGCAGCTCATCTATGCTGTCGGCATTGCGGGCGGTCTTTCCATGCGCGACGGGCAAAAGCTGGTCGAATACAAGCCATGGCTGTTCTGGGCTTGCGTTGCATTTCTGGCGGCGTCCTGCGCATGGGTGATGCTTCGTGCCGGCGCTTTGCCGGGGCGGACCTATCTGCCGTTCTTCATCGGCGATTTCGACAAGACATTTCTTGCCTTGCCCCGGCTTTCGCATGCGCTTGCTCTGGCCTATGTGCTGACCAATCTCTCCTGGGTGCCGGGGCTTCTGCGGTTGCCGGTGTTCCGGCCCATCGAACTGATGGGCAAGAACGGGCTTGCCGTCTTCGTGACCGGATCGGTTCTGGCGATCGCGCTTCAGATCCTGCGTCTGCGTCTTGAGACAGGGCTCGCGCAGGATGCGGTGCTGCTTGGTCTCGGTCTTCTCGCCCAATATGGCGTTGCGCTGTTCTTCTCCATGCGCAAGGCTGGCCCCAAGGTCCGTCCGGTTGCGCCCGCTCCTCTGGCCGATCCGGCGCCGGGCCATGCGCCTTATCGGCAGGGAATGACGCGGCCACCGCTGTCAGAGACGGCCTGATCGCGGATCAAACATCTGCGGAAAACGGAGAGACGGCGGGCTTCGTCGTTTCCCTGCCGGGGCGAAGCGCTCTAGAAATCCAAGCGAGAGAGGGGGAATCGTGCCTCTGCCGCATCGAAATGCCGGCAGGAGTTCGGTAATACACTCCCTGGCTGAAGATCAGTAACCTGGAACACGCATGACCATAGACGCCAAACGCCACGCCGCATTGATTGCCACCGAGATCGGTGCGAGGCCGGAACAGGCCGCAGCCGCGATCGCGCTGCTCGACGAGGGGGCGACCGTGCCCTTCATCGCCCGTTACCGCAAGGAGGTGACCGGCGCTCTGGACGACACGCAGCTTCGCCTGCTTTCGGAGCGCCTTTCCTATCTGCGCGACCTCGATGCGCGGCGCGAGACAATCCTCGGTTCGATCCGCGAGCAGGGAAAGCTGACGGAGGAGCTGGAGGGCAAGATCGTTGCAGCCGTCACCAAGGCCGAGCTGGAAGACATCTATCTGCCCTACAAGCCGAAACGCCGCACCAAGGCTGAGATCGCCCGCGAGCGCGGCCTCGGGCCCCTTGCAGAAGCGATCCTCGCTGAGCGTGCGCTCGAACCGGGCAAGCTTGCGGAGGCCTACATAACGGAAGAGATCGCGGATGTGAAAGCCGCGCTCGATGGCGCGCGCGACATCATCGCCGAGCAGTTCGCGGAGAACGCGGATCTTGTGGGACGTCTTCGCAGTTACATGAAGGAGCGCGCCTTCCTGCGCTCGCGAGTGGTGGAAGGCAAGGAAGAGGCTGGCGCCAAGTTTTCCGATTATTTCGACCATGTGGAGCGCTGGTCGGGCGTGCCCAGCCACCGGGCGCTTGCCATGCTGCGCGGGCGCAACGAAGATGTGCTTTCGCTCGACATCGAGGTGGATTCGGACGATCCGTCGCCGGTCAAGCCTCCCGTGCGCATGGTGGCCGAAGCCTATGCGATCGGCGGTGACCTGCCGGGCGACCGCTGGCTGATGGAGGTGGCGGGCTGGACCTGGAGGGTCAAGCTCTTCCTGCATTTGACGCTCGATCTGATGCGCGATCTGCGCGAGCAGGCCGAGGAGGAAGCCATCCGGGTCTTTGCCCGCAATCTGAAGGACCTGCTTCTTGCCGCACCTGCCGGCTCGCGCTCCACGATGGGGCTCGATCCCGGTATCCGTACGGGCGTGAAGGTTGCGGTGGTCGATGGCACCGGCAAGGTGGTCGCCACGAGCACGGTCTATCCCTTCCCGCCGAGGAACGACGTGCGCGGCACGCAGGCCGAGCTTGCCTCGCTCATCCGCAAGCACAATGTGGAGCTGGTGGCGATCGGCAACGGCACGGGCAGCCGCGAGACGGAAAAGCTGGTGGCCGAGATGCTGGGCGATATGCCTGCGCCGAAACCGCTCAAGGTGGTGGTGTCGGAAGCGGGCGCTTCGGTCTATTCGGCCTCCGAGACGGCGGCAGCGGAATTTCCCGATCTCGATGTTTCGTTGCGCGGCGCTGTTTCCATCGCGCGGCGCCTGCAGGATCCGCTGGCCGAGCTCGTCAAGATCGAGCCGAAATCCATCGGCGTCGGCCAGTATCAGCACGATGTGGACCAGTACCGGCTTGCCAGGGCGCTCGACGCGGTTGTCGAGGATGCGGTGAATGCGGTCGGCGTAGACCTCAACACGGCGTCGGCCTCGCTGCTGGCGCGGGTGTCGGGCCTGGGGACATCTCTGGCGGAAGCCATCGTGGCGCATCGCAACGCCAATGGCGCGTTTTCAAGCCGTAAGGAACTTCTGGACGTGGCGCGTCTTGGCCAGCGCACGTTCGAGCAATGCGCCGGCTTCCTGCGTATTCCCAATGGCAGCGAACCGCTCGACGCTTCTTCGGTGCATCCGGAAGCCTATGGCGTGGCGCGACGCATCGTTTCGGCCTGTGGACGCGACGTGCGCGCGCTGATGGGCGACAGCGCGGCACTGAAAACGCTCGATCCGCGTGTTTTCGTGGATGAGCGTTTCGGATTGCCGACCGTGCGCGACATCATTTCGGAGCTTGAAAAGCCCGGCCGCGACCCACGCCCTGCCTTTCGCACGGCAACGTTCGCCGAAGGCATCGACGACATCAAGGACCTGAAGCCCGGCATGTCGCTCGAGGGCACCGTCACCAATGTGGCGGCTTTTGGCGCCTTCGTGGATATCGGCGTTCACCAGGACGGGCTGGTTCATGTTTCCCAGCTCGCCGACCGTTTCGTCAAGGATGCGCATGAGGTCGTCAAGGCCGGCGACGTGGTGAAGGTCCGCGTGCTCGAGGTGGATGTGAAGCGCAAGCGCATCAGTCTTTCCATGCGCAAGGACGGCGATGCCGGCGGGCGACCGCCGCAGCAGGCGCGTGGCGGTGGCAAGGCAGGGCATCAGGCCCAGCCGACGCATCGCGCCGGCGGCCGTTCGGGCGGGCAGAGCCGCGAGCAGGCTTCGCAGGGGTCTTTCGGAGCTGCGCTCGCGGAGGCGTTCAAGCGAAAATAATTTTAAGCAAACAGGCTTGAAATTCAATGGGTTCCGGGCCTGTTTGCAAGTCACGCATTCGGGGTGTGGCGCTTTCGGCTCAGGCTGAGCGCTTTCCCCAGCCCATTGCCATGCAAGAGCACCGGGCGAGCATCCTTTTTGTGGTCGCGCGTTCGCACTGTTGTGGCCGTTCCTGCGTGAAGACGGTCAAAAATAATGCCCGCCCTTTGAGCAAAGGCCTCGAAATCACGCCTTCGATGGTGCGCGGAACCCTGCCGAGATGAAGTCCACAAGCTGGCGGATGATCCGCTCGTTGTCGTTCTTCACCTGCTTGAGCTTGAGGTCCGGCAGGTCGCGGGCAGCGGGATCCAGGTCACCCAGAATCTGCATGATCGCGCCGCGGGCAAAATCGTAGCGCAGGCCCACTTCCTCAGCGGGCAATTCGGGAAGCGCTGCCGACAGCTTATCGATGAAGTGGCGGTGGATAAGGTCGAACTGCTCGGCCAGAATGGTGTTGGTCAATGGATGCGGCAGCGCCCGGACCTGCAGGAGCAGGCGGACGGGCGGGCGGCCGCCATTGGGGTCCACCGAAAGCTCCACCATCGGGCGAACCAGCGCCTCAATGATGCTTTCAAGCGGTGGCGTGCGGCCCTCATTGGCCTCGATGCAGCTCTGGAGAGCCTTCAGGCGTGCATCGTTGATGGGACGCATGCAGGTTTCCAGAACCGTGCGCGTGAGCTCTTCCTTCGAGCGGAAGTAATAGTTGACGGCGGCCACATTCGCGCCCGCCTCTTCGGTGATTTCCCGCAGGGTCGCCGATGCGATGCCGCGATTTGCAAAGATGCGCAAGGCGGCCGCCAGAAGGCGTTCGCGTGTATCGGCATCCTTTTCTGTCCGCTTGGCGGCGAGTGTCTGATCCAAGGTGGTGCTCCCTTAGAGTGCTGTCATGGGAAATACAGGCGATGTTCTTCGAGGGCTCCTCCCGAAACATCGCCGCGCCGCGAGACGCGATAGCATAACCCTACCGGACTGCAAGCCGCGACTGCCCGCGTAAAAGGCCAATGCCTCCAATCCCCACAATGTTCGTCGGACAAGCTTTGTCCAACTTCGCGTTTCAGGCAACCTGCATTCGCAACTTGCCTTCTTCCGTCCCTAGACTTTCTCCGTCTGTTCCAAAATCAGCGCGCTCATGCGTTCGGCGATCATGATCGTCGGCAGGTTGGTGTTGGCGCGGGGCGTGAAGGGCATTACGGACGCATCGCACACGCGCAGACCCTCGACGCCGATCACCCGGCCGGATGGATCGAGTACGGCTTCGGGGTCATCGGCATCGCCGAGTTTGCAGGTGCCCGATGCATGCCAAACGCCGTGCGCCTTCTGGGTGACGAAAGCTTCAAGCAATTCGTCATTGGCCAGCAATTGCTCAACCGGCGCATCCTCGGTCACGACCTTCCTGAGGAGCAGACGGCGCATCCAGCCGGGACCGTCGAGCGCTGTGGCGAGAATCTTCGTGAGCACGAGATTCTTGGTGCTCACGATGCCCAGATCGCGGATGCGCTCGGTGTAGCTCGTGGGGAAAGGATCGTTGGTGGCGGCCTTCATGCTCGGCGTATCGTAGAGCCGGGCGATCAGGCGAATGCCCTCCTTAAGCCGGGCGATGTCGCGGTAGTCGGAGAGGAGGCCGAACTCCACATGCGGCTCAACCTCGGGCGAGGGGCTGTCGAGCGATACGAAGCCGCGCGAATGGGCCTTGTTGATCCAGGTCATCAAGGAACCGATCTGCTGGCCCACCGGATGCCAGCCGGTCTTTGCCATCGCCACCATGTACATGTCGTTGGGCATGCCCTCGGGAATGTTCGAGGAATAGCGCAGCGCGACGTGGATGTGGCGGCGCTGGTTGGTGCGGGCAAGGCGTGCATGCGGAGCGATGTGCGAGGAGATCGAGATGGTGGGATGTTCCTGCAGATTGCGGCCGACGCCGCGCCGGTTGGCCACCACCTCGATGCCGAGCTTGCGCAGCATTTCGCCGGGGCCGATGCCGGCGCGCAGGAGCATGGCGGGCGAATGGAGCGCGCCCGAGGAAACGACCGTCTCGCCGGCCATGATGCGGGCGGGGCCTTCGGCGGTTTCGACCTCGATCCCCACAATGCGGGTGCCTTCGACGATCAGGCGCTTTGCCACCGTGTTCGGCCAGATCTCCAGATTTTTGCGTCTTCGGGCCGCATTGTCGAGATAAGCGATGGCCGTTGAAACGCGGCGGTCATAGACGTTGTTGATGGCGACCGGAAAATACCCGTCCTCAAATTCTGCGTTCTGATCGGCAAGAGCCTTGAAACCGTTATCGGCGAAGGCCTTGGCGGCTGCGTGGGCGAATTCCGGCCAGGCTTCGGGATAGATGCGGCGGATCGGCAGGGGGCCGGTCTTGCCGTGCATCGGGCCATCGAAATCCAGATCGCGTTCCGCCTTCCTGAAGAAGGGGAGGACATCGTCCCAACCCCAGCCGGCGGCGCCGTTTTCCGCCCAGTCATTGTAGTCGTCGGGGGTTCCGCGGTTGGCCTGCATGTCATTGAGGCTGGAGCCGCCGCCCATGAGGCGCGCCTGCTCGTAGCGGCGCAGATGCCGTTGGCGCTGGTCGTTGTGCGGCACGGGCTGGAGGGAGACACGCAGGTCGGCCCACACATTCTTCGCATTGAAATAGGCAATGCGCGGATAGCTGTCGAGGATGGCGGGCTCCACGCGATCGGGGGGCGTATCGCGCCCGGCCTCCAGCAGGATCACCTTGTGCTTGCCGTTTTCCGAAAGGCGGCTTGCCATAACGCAGCCGGCGGAACCGCCGCCGACCACAACGAAATCACAGTTCACAACCTTGGTCATGGATCAGTTCTCATGCACGAATTTGGTGACCAGATAGGAATCGAGGCCTTCCGAACCGCCCTCGACGCCGTAGCCGCTGTCCTTGACGCCGCCGAAGGGCGTTTCGGCAGCACTTGCCGCGAAAGTGTTGATGCCGACGACGCCGGTTTTCAAGCCACGCACGATGCGCCGCGCCGTTCGGGAAGACTCTGTCAGAGCATAGGCGGCAAGGCCGAAGGGGATGTCGTTTGCGGCTGCGATGGCGTCGTCGAGTTCCCGGAAGGGAACGATCGCGGCAAGCGGCCCGAAGGGTTCTTCCTGCATGACACGCGCATTGGGGGGCACATCGGCGAGCACGGTCGGCTCGAAGAAGAAGCCCTGGCTCTCGATGCGCTTGCCGCCGGCCGCAACCTTGGCGCCGCGGTCAACGGCATCTTCGATGAGACGTTCGAGGGCAGGGGGGCGGCGGCGGTTTGAAAGCGGTCCCATCTGGCTTGCCGGGTCGAGACCGTTGCCGACCTTGATCTTGCTGGCGCGATCGGCGAAGCCGCTGACAAAGGCGTCATAGACGCGATGGTGGACGAAGAAACGCGTGGCGGAGGTACAGACCTGGCCTGCGTTGCGGAATTTGCCGGCAACGGAAAGGTCGAGCGCGGTTTCGAGATCGACGTCATCCATGACGATGACGGGTGCATGACCGCCCAGCTCCATCGTCAGGCGCTTCAGGCCGGGGGCGGCGAGCCGCGCCAGTTCGCGGCCGACATTGGTGGAGCCGGTGAAGGAGACCTTGGCGATTTCGGGCGAGGCCATGAGCCGTTCCGAAATCTCCGCGGGCCGTCCGAAGATCACGTTGATGGCGCCTGCCGGCAGGCCCGCATCGATCAGGCAGCGCGCCATGGCCAGCGGTGTGGCCGGGGTTTCCTCGGCCGGTTTGAGGACCACGGTGCATCCGGCTGCAAGCGCGGCTGCGACCTTCTTGGCGGCGGTGACGGCGGGAAAGTTCCACGGCGACATGGCGGCTACGGGGCCGACCGGCTCCTTCAGGGCGATCATGCGGGTGCCGACGACGCTCGGGATCACCCGGCCATAGGCGCGGCGCGCCTCGCCCGCGAACCAGTCGAAGACGTCCGCGGTGAAGCCGATCTCGCCCCTGGCCTCGGCCAGCGTCTTGCCGTTTTCCAGCGTCAGGGCATGCGCCATGTCATCGAGGCGCGCGCGCATCAGGCTCGCGGCGTTGCGCAGAATGCGCGAACGTATGGCAGGCGCGGTCTCGCTCCAGGGAACGAAAGCCTTGTCAGCCGCAGCGACCGCAGCGTCGATATCGGCCTGCGAGGCAATCGGCAAAGGCGCGAGTTCCACACCCGTCGCGGGGTTGACGACGATGTTTTCGCCGAATTCGGCGGTCTGTCTGGGCGCTCCCGCGATGAGAAGCTCTGGCTGCTGATACATGAACGGCCCCGGATTATTTCAATTGAATATTTAAAACACACATTTCATACGATGCTCAAGAGGCAATCAGCGATGGTTCGCTGTTGCCGCCTTGGCCCCTCAACCGGCTTCAACCAGCGATTTTTTCCATGCGCTCCAGCGTTTCACGCAGGATGGCGCCGGAAGTCGCGAAGTTGAGCCGCACGAAGTCGCCGTGGCGTCCGCAGAAGGATTCGCCCGGACTGAAGGCAATTTTCGCCTCGTCGAGGAAGACGTTCGCGGCCGGTTTTCCCCAGCCCATCGCGCTGCAGTCGATCCAGGCCAGATAGCTGGCCTCAGGCATGTAGGCCTTCAGCCTGGGCATGCGTTCTGCGAGCGTCTCCATGACGCTCCTGCGGTTGCGGTCGAGAAGGGCCATCACCTGATCGAGCCACGGTTGCCCATGGGTCCATGCGGCGACCGCAGCGTCGATTGAAACGATGGATGGCTTGCCGAGCAACAGGCGGGGGATGCGGCGTCGAAACCGCTCGAGCAATTCCGGCGCGCCGAAATGCATGACCCCGCAACGAAGCCCCGCGATGTTGAAGCTCTTGCCCGGAGAGTTCGCGGTTATCGTACGGGAGGCGGTGTCCGCGCCGAGCGAGGCAATGGGTATATGCCTTGCGCCTTCATAAACGAAGTCGGCGTGAACCTCGTCGGAGAAGATGATCATGTCGCGTCTGGCTGCGATTGCCGCGATGGTTTCGAGTTCGGTACGGGTCAGGACGCGACCCGTGGGGTTTTGCGGATTGCACAGGATCAGCATGCGCGTGCCGGCAGGCGCCCGTTCCAGCGCTTCCATGTCCGGTTCATATCCTGAACCGCCGTCACGCATGGGAATTTCGACGATGGTGCGGCCCGCGTCTTCAATCGCCTCGCGGAACGGCCCGTAGCAGGGCGTATGGACAGCCACATGGTTGCCCGGTTCGGTAAAGGCCATGATGGCGGCTATGGTGGCTTGCAGGAGGTCGGTGACGGGTTGAACCGCTGCCTCCTCGACGCACCAGGAGAAGCGCTCCTCCATCCTCTTGGCGAAGGCTTCCGAGATCAGCCGTTCGGCCGGCATCAAATGGCGGCGCGGATAGCCATAGTCGCGCTTGTCGACCAACTGGCGCACCGAATCCTGAAGGATGTCGGCTGGCCGGAAGTCCATCTCGGCAATCCAGGACGGAATCACATCATTGGGATAACGACACCACTTTGAAGCCTTTCGGGACAAAAGAAATTCCCGATCGAGCTCCAATTCCCCAATTTCTTTTTCTTTCATGGAGGCTCCCTTTCCCTCAGACTTGGCGTCGGTCGGGATGAAACGACACAATCGCCGCTTCGCCATTTGTTAAAACAATTGCTTGAAACGGTCAATTGTTTGAAATCCCGCCAGTCAGAACCGGTATCGCCCGGTCGTTTCGGGAATTGGGCCTTTGCGCTCAGGACAGGATGAAGAATGCGATCTCTCGCCACCCAAATGCCGTACCGAATGCCGCAAGGGAAAAGCCTTGACGGGGATAAAAACATTTGTTTGAAATAGTGGTATGAAACAGTCCATTGCCCATTCGGGTGCGGATCGTTTCAGCACTCGGGTGTCAAAGGGCCGGTCTACCAGAGAGTCCAACAGCCGATCATGTCGAACGAGCGCAACGCTCCGGTTCGACGTTTCAGGGGACAGGGATTGCAAGCGCGGAAACTTGAAATCCTTCTTCGAGAGGAGTCGATAATGCGTCCTATCAACTTAATTGCTGGCTTTGGGGCAATGCTATGCGCTGCCGCCGCGCCAATGTTTCATGCGCAGGCGGAAGAACCCGTAAAGGGCGGTACGGTCACCTTCCTCATGTCGCCCGCTCCGCAGATTCTGACGTCCGCCATCACCACTGCCGGCGCCGAACAGGTCGTGTCTTCGAAGATTTCCGACAGCCTCTTCACCTATGATTTCGATCTCAATCCGAAGCCGCTCCTGGCCAAGAGCCATGAGGTCAGTGAGGACGGCAAGCGCGTCACGTTCCACCTGCGCGAAGGCGTGAAATGGCACGATGGCGAGGAATTCACATCCGAGGACGTGGCCTTCACGACCATGGAAGTGTGGAAGGTGCTCCACGGCCGCGGTCGTACTATTTTCGGCAATGTGGAAAAGGTCGAGACACCGGACAAATATACGGCGGTCTTCGTTCTCAGCCGTCCTTCGCCGGGCATGTTGAAGAGCCTGGCCGCGCAGCAGGCACAGATCCTGCCCGCCCATCTCTACAAGGGCACCGATATTCTCACCAATCCGGCGAACCTGAAGCCGGTCGGTACCGGGCCGTTCCGGGTCGTGTCCTTCACGCCGGGCGACAATTTGGTGCTTGAGCGCAACCCCGACTATTGGGACGAGGGCAAGCCTTATATCGACAAGCTCGTGTTCCGCTTCATCCCCGATGCGGCCACCCGTTCGGCGGCGCTCGAGGCCGGCGAAGCGCAGATCGCCCCGCAGAACCTCGTTCCGATGGTCGATCTGGAGCGTCTCCAGGCGACCGGCGAATTCGAAGTCACCACCAAGGGCTACGAGTTCCAGAACGAGATGGAGATGATCGAGTTCAATCTCGACGATCCGGTGATGAAGGACATCCGCGTGCGCCAGGCGATCGCTCATGCGATCGATCGGGACTGGATCGTGGACAATATCTTCTTCGGCTACGGTATTTCCGCAAAGACGCCGCTTCATCCCCAGCTCACCGAGCTTTACGATGCATCGGACGTGCCGCAGTACGACTACGATCCGGAGAAGGCGAAGGCTCTTCTCGAAGAGGCCGGCTACAAGCCCGATGCCAACGGAACGCGCCTCAAGCTGGTCGTGGATCCGCTGCCCTATGGCGAGCACCAGAACCATATCGCCGCCTATATGCGTGAAGCCTTCCGCGAGGTCGGCATCGATCTGGAAGTGCGTGCGCAGGACTTCGCCGGTTTCGTGAAGCGCGTCTATACGGATCGCGATTTCCAGTTCACCGTCAATCTGCTGACGGGCGGCTCCGACCCGACGATCGGCACGCAGCGCACGTTCTGGACGCCGAGCTTCAAGCCGGGCGTGGGTTTCTCCAACGGTTCGCACTACTCGAACCCGAAGATGGACGAAATCCTGGAATCGGCCGCGGCTGAAATGGATGCGGCCAAGCGCAAGGCACTGTACCATGACTTCCAGAAGCTCGCGATGGAAGACCTGCCGGTGTTGCCGCTGACGGCCGTGGAAAGCACGACGATCGCCAACAAGCGTTTGAAGAACCATACGATCGACGCCAACGGCACCTACAGCAACTTCGCCAACGTTTATCTCGAGCCGGCGCAGTAAGCTTTCGAAAACGGCCGGCCGCCACTGTGCGGCCGGCGCATTCCCTCCCGGGTGGAAACCCCGCGGATTCCAACTAGACCAGCGAGGGCTGAAATTTGGACCGGCAGTTCTGGACCTATCTCGGTTGGCGTGTGCTCCAGTCCCTGGTGATCATTGCCATCGTCATTGTCGGTTCCTTCCTGCTCCTGCATCTGGTGCCGGGCGACATGGTCGACGTGCTTGGCGGCCAGCGGGGCGACATGGACGCGGAACTCATGGCCACGCTGCGCGAGCGTTATGGCCTCGATCAGCCGGTTCTCGTCCAGCTCCTGAATTATGTCGGCAGCGTCCTGCAAGGGGATCTCGGCTACTCCTATCGCAATGCGACTGATGTTCTTTCGCTGGTGCTGCAGCGGCTGCCCGCAACCGTCCTTCTGGTGGTTTGCTCGGTCATCACGGCCGTCTTCTTCGGCACCATGGCCGGCGTCATCGCGGCGCGGCATGCACACCGCCCCATCGACGTCATCATCTCGATGATCGTTCTCGTCTTCTATGCGACGCCGATCTTCCTCACCGGCCTCGGTCTCGTCATCGTCTTTTCGGTGAAGCTCAGGCTGCTTCCCATTGGCGGCCTCATGACTCCGGGCATGGACTTCAATTTCCTGGAGATGGTCGGCGATGTCGCCGTTCACCTGGTCCTGCCGGTCTTCTCGCTGTCGCTCTTCTATATCGCGATCTATGCACGGCTTGCGCGAGCATCGATGCTGCAGGTGCTGGACCAGGATTATATCCGCACGGCCTATGCGAAAGGGCTGAGCACCTACAATGTGATCATCGGCCATGCGCTGCGCAACGCGTTGCTGCCGGTCGTGACCATGGTCGGCCTCCAGATCGCAGAGCTTTTCGGCGGAGCGGTTCTGACGGAAACGATCTTCAGCCTGCCGGGCGTCGGGCGTCTTGCCTATGACGCGGTGTACGAGCGCGATTACCCGTTGATCCTCGGTGTGTTGCTGGTGTGCGCGTTCATCATCATCGTGGTCAATCTCATAATCGACATCATCTACACGCTGCTCGATCCGCGCGTGGAAATCAGCCGGTGAAGGGGACGGAATGATGCTGCGCCGAGTCTTGCTTTCACCTGCCGGTATAATCGGTCTCGCAATCCTGCTCCTGATCGTCGGCATGGCGATCAGCGCTCCTTACCTGTTTCCCAAGGGGCCCTGGGCGCTCGTGGCCCGGCCCTATCTGTGGCCCGGATCGCGGCCGGGAATACCCTTCGGTACCGATGCACTTGGCCGCGATATTCTGGCGGGCGTGTTCTACGGTTCGCGGGTTTCGCTGCTGGTGGGCATCGTCGCAACCGTCTGCGCTCTTGTGGTGGGCATCGCTGTGGGCGCGATCGCGGGCTATTTCGGACGCGCGGCCGATGCGGTGCTGATGCGCATCACGGATGCGTTCCAGACCATTCCGGGCTTTCTCTTCGCGGTGGTTCTGGTCTCCATCCTCTCGCCGTCGATAAGCACCATCATCTTTGCCATCGCCACCGTTTCATGGCCGCCCGTGGCGCGTCTGACGCGCGCCGAGGTGCTGCGGGTGCGCGAGAGCGAATATGTGCAATCGTGCAAGATCATCGGCATGTCGGCGCCGCGCATCATCCTGACCCAGGTTCTGCCCAACTCGCTCTCTCCCGTCATCGTCGCCGCCGCCGTTCTCGTCGCGACGGCGATCATCACCGAGGCGGGCCTGTCTTTCCTCGGGCTTGGCGATCCCAATGTGATGAGCTGGGGCACGCTCATCAATATCGGCCGCCCGTCGATCCGCTCCACCTGGTTCATCTGCATCATTCCGGGCCTGTTCGTGGTGCTGACGGTGCTGGCGCTGAACCTTCTGGGCGATGCCATCAACGACGCACTCAACCCGCATCTGAGGAAGCGCTGAGGATGAAGGCCATGCAAGAACAGGAACGGGGCGAGGCGCTGCTCGACGTGCGCAAGCTGTCCGTCCTCATCAAGCAATCCTCCAGGCAGCAGGTCCGGGCGGTCGATGCGGTCAGCTTCAGCGTCGGCGTCGGCGAAACGCTTGCGCTGGTTGGGGAATCGGGCGCCGGCAAGTCGCTGACGGCAATGGCGATCATGCGGTTGCACAAGGCCCAATCCATGGGAGTGGAGGCCGAAAGCATCCGTCTTGACGGGCAGGAACTGAGCACCCTTTCTGACAGGGAAATCCGCAAAATCCGCGGCTCCACCATGGCGATGATCTTCCAGGATCCGCTGTCCTCGCTGAACCCGGTCCTGACCGTGGAGCGGCAGCTTGTCGAGGCCATCCGGCTTCACAATGACATGACGAGGGGGGCCGCGCGACAACGGGCTCTGGAACTTCTCGACATGGTGCGCATACCGGCCGCCAAGTCTCGCCTCGGCGAATATTCGCACCGGCTTTCTGGCGGCATGCGCCAGCGGGTGATGATCGCCATGGCGCTGGCGGGCAACCCCAAGCTCATCCTGGCCGACGAGCCGACGACCGCGCTCGACGTCACGATCTCGGCGCAAATTCTGGATCTTCTGCGGGAGCTCCAGACGGAGCTGGGCGTGGGCATGCTCTTCATCACGCATGACCTGCACGCCGTACGATCCATCGCCCATCGCGTCGCGGTCATGTATTCGGGGCGCATCGTGGAGGCGGGCAATGTCGAGAATGTGTTCTCCAGGCCCCATCACCCCTATACGGAGGGCCTTCTTGCTGCCCGTCCGCATGGCAGTTTTTCGCTCGATGGTCACAAATTGCGGGAAATCCCCGGAACCGTGCCGTCGCCGGCAAATCGCCCGGCGGGCTGCGCCTTCAGCCCGCGTTGCAATCGCAGCCAGCCCGATTGCGAAACCGAGCCGCCGGGCCTCCAGAATGGGGCAGGCGCGCGAACGGCATTCGCCTGCTTTCATCCCCTGAAGGAGGTGCCAGCATGACCAAGCGTCTTGAAATCGCGGATCTGGTCGTGGGGCACAAGACCCGGCGTGGTGTCGTGCAGGCCGTCGCGGGCGTCAATCTCGAAATTGCGGCCGGTGAAACCCTCGGGCTCGTGGGCGAATCCGGCTGTGGGAAGTCCAGCCTGGCGCGGGCCGTCATCGGGCTGAATACGCCGACCTCCGGGACACTTGCCATCAACGGCGATCCACTGGACATGCGCCGGCGCGGCAACCATGCGCGCGACATCCAGATGGTGTTCCAGGACCCCTACGGTTCGCTCAATCCGCGCCTGACCGTGCAGCAGCTCGTGGAGGAGCCGCTGACGGTTCATCGCATGCGCAGCAAGGCGGAGCGCAAGACTTTCGTAAAAGCGCTGCTCGACCGGGTGGGCATTCCCGAAGCGATGCACGACCGGCTGCCGCACCAGCTTTCCGGCGGTCAGCGGCAGCGCGTAGGGATTGCGCGGGCGCTGTCGCTCGAGCCGAAGATATTGATCTGCGACGAACCGGTTTCGGCTCTCGATGTTTCCGTTCAGGCGCAGGTGCTCAACCTGCTCGTGGAACTACAGCGCGAACAGAACCTGTCCTATCTGTTCATCTCCCACGATCTGGAAGTCGTGCGTTATGTCTCGCACTGGATCGCGGTCATGTATCTCGGGCGTATCGTCGAGATCGGGCCGGTGGAGGAGATCTGGTCGGCGCCTCTGCACCCCTATACGCGGGCGCTGATGCAGACGACGGGAAACGATGCCATGGGCGAAGGCCCCGAGGTGAAACTCAACAGCGAGCTTCCCAGCCCGCTGTCTCCGCCAAGCGGCTGCCGCTTCAGAACACGCTGCCCGCTGGCCGTCGAAAAATGCGCACAAGAGGTGCCCGACCTGCAGGAAAATGGTAAAGGCCATCAGGTTGCCTGCCACCGCGCCAAGGAGTGGTCGGCAACGGTGTCCGCCGCCGCTTGAGCTGGAGAACCCAAAATGAGCGCCGCCCCTAGAAAGTCTCCCACCCTTTCCCATTGGGGTGCGTTCGACGCCCATATCGAAGGGGGACGGCTGGTCGACGTTTCTCCCTTCTCCGAGGATCCGCATCCCTCGAAGCTGATCGAGGCATGGCCAGAAATGGTCTACGCGGAAAACCGCATCGCCCGGCCATCGGTGCGCAAGGGCTGGCTGGAAACCGTGGGGCGCGGTCTGCCGCATCCCGGACGCGGACGTGGCTCGGAACCTTTTGTGGAGGTACCCTGGGACGAAGCGCTGGACATGGTGTCGGGCGAACTCGAACGGGTGCGCAAGACATTCGGCAATGCTTCAATCTTTGGCGGTTCCTATGGCTGGTCGAGCGCCGGGCGCATGCATCATGCGCGTACGCTCGTTCATCGCTTTCTCGGTGCCATCGGCGGCTGCACGGGACAGGTGACCAATTACAGCTATGGCGCCGCCATGCGCCTTCTGCCGCATATTTTTGGTGATGACGCCACGGTGGCGGGCCCTGTGACCGACTGGGGCGCCATTCTCGAGCATTGCGAGGAATTCGTGGCCTTCGGCGGCATCGCGGCCAAGAACTGGCAGATCCAGTCGGGCGGTGCGGGATTGCACCTCTTTGATGATTTCATGCGCGCGGCTGCCGCGCGCGGCATCCGCTTCACCAATGTCTCGCCGTTGCGCAGCGACACGGAGAGCGTGATCGATGCCGAATGGCTGCAGATCAGGCCGGGAACGGATCAGGCCCTGATTCTGGCGCTCGCCTATGTGGTGCACGAGCGCGGCGCGACCGACATGGATTTCGTAAACCGTTATTGCGTCGGCTTCGATCGCTTTGTCGATTATCTCACCGGCAAGAGCGACGGGATGGCGAAGACCCCCGATTGGGCGGCTCGCATCACCGGCATTCCTGCCGCACGGATCATCGAGTTCGCGCAGCGCCTGATCGGCAAGCGGGTGATGTTGAGCGCGGCGTGGTCGTTGCAGCGCGCCGAGCATGGCGAGCAGCCCTATTGGGGGCTGGCGACGCTTGCTGCCATGCTTGGCCAGATCGGTCTCCCTGGCGGTGGCGTCGCCTATGGCTACGGTTCGATGAACGGCATGGGCAATCCCGTCTATCGGATGCCGATCTCGGGCCTGTCGGTCATCAAGCATGAGGGCGACCTGAAGATTCCGGTGGCGCGGATTGCCGATCTCCTGCTTTCTCCCGGTGAAACGGCGGAATTCGACGGACGCCGCTTCGTCTATCCCGATATCAAGCTGATCTATTGGGCCGGGGGCAATCCGTTCCATCACCATCAGGACCTGTTCCGTCTTCGCGAGGCCTTCCAGCGGCCCGAAACGGTGATCGTGCACGAGCCGTGGTGGACGGCGACGGCGAGGCATGCCGACATCGTGCTGCCGGCGACCACGCCGCTCGAACGCAACGATGTGGGCGGTTCCTCCCGCGATCCCTTCATCTTCGCCATGCACAAGGCCATCGAACCGGTGGGCGAGGCGCGTGACGATTATCGCATCTTCAGCGATCTCGCGGATCGCCTGGGCGATGGCGAGGCTTTCCACGAGAACCGTAGCGAAGAAGACTGGCTGCGCGACATCTATGCGCGGTTTTGCGAGCGCATGTCGGTGCGTGGCTTCAACCCGCCCGATTTCGACGCCTTCTGGCAGGCGGGGCATGTGCGCATTCCCGATCCGCAGAAGAATTATACGCTGTTCGAGGATTTCAGGCAGGACCCGGAAGCAAACCGGCTTGCGACCCCCTCTGGCAAAATCGAGCTCTTTTCGCAGACGGTGGCCGATTTCGGTTATGACGAGTGCCCAGGCATGGCGGTGTGGCGCGAGCCGTCCGAATGGCTGGGGAGCGATCTGGCGAAGCGATTCCCGCTGCACATGATCTCGAACCAGCCGCAGGACAAGCTTCATAGCCAGATGGATGCAAGCCGGCAAAGCCGCGCCAACAAGGTGTGCGAGCGCGCCGGGCTTTACATGAACCCGCAGGACGCTGCGGCGCGCGGCCTTGCCGACGGTTCGGTGGTGAAGGTGTTCAACGAACGGGGCGCCTGCCTTGCGGGCCTGCGTGTCTCCGATGCGATCATGCCGGGTGTCGTCTGCCTGCCGACAGGCGCGACCTTCGAGCCGCTCGGCGAGGGGCGGCTGGAGAACCATGGCAATCCGAATGTGCTGACCAAGGATATCGGCACCTCTCGACTGGGGCAGGGGCCGAGCGCGCAAACCTGCCTGGTGGAGGTTGAGCGCTATGAAGGCGCTCTGGAGCCGATCCGGGTTCTTGGCCAGCCGGAATTCGTCGCGGCCTGACGGCCTGCGCTGTCACTCTGTAGACGGGACTTCAGGCGTCGGAGCCGCTGTGGTCGAGGCCCACATGACTCTGTGCCAGTTCGGCTACCGTGATGGGGCGCGCGGGAAAGCGCAGGCTCGGCCGCTCGAAATTCAGGTTCGGCGCCTGCGCGGCCAAGGCGCTTGCAATCGAAACCGTGCACTGACGCCCCTGGCAGGCACCCATCCCGCAACGTGTCGCGGCTTTCAGCGAGCGGGTGCCGTCCGCACCCGCAGCGATGGCGGCGCGCACCGTACCGAGGGTTATTTCCTCACACCGGCATATGAGTGTTTCGTCTGGCGCCTGCTGCGGCAAAAGAGTGGGCGCATAAAAACGGTCGATGAAGCGGCGTGCCGCGCCAAGGCGCCTGCGTTCGGCAAGAAGAGGTTCGCTGGCGGCGGCATGGTGTTCGTCACCGCACAACCCGAGCGCATGGGCCGCGTCGAGTGCGGCGAGACGGCCCGAGAGCATTGCCTGATATCCTCCGGCAATGGCCACGGAATCGCCCGCCACCCAGATATCCTTCGCTCCCTGCAGCCCGCTCGCGCCGTCGGTTTCGGTCTCGTAGCACGACAGGGCCCGGTTCCAAGCGGTTTTGCCGCCCATCGATACGGCGAGATTGTCGTTCGGCACGACGCCGTCATGGAGGCCGATGAGGTCGGCCGTTATGGACCTGGAGCGGCCGCGATGGGTGAAGTGGATCGCTTCAGCGCGATCATCGCCAGCGATGCGCAGGTTGCAGGCGCTGGCATAGAACGGGACGCCTGATCTGCGGATTCCCACCATCAGGCCCAGCCCCTTGCGCAGGAGCGGCAGGTCGAAAGCCAGGCCGGGGGTCAGAGGCAGGGCCCTGAACAGCCGTGTGGCCGGCGTCGTCTCGATGATCGCTGTGGGGCGTGCGCCTGCCTGAATGAGTTGCAGGGCGCAAAGGAGGAGCAAGGGACCGTTACCGGCAAGCACGAAGCGTCCGGCGGGAACCGCGCTGCTTCCCTTCATGAGAGATTGCAGGGCGCCCGCCGTCACCACGCCGGGCAGGGTATGGCCCGGAACCATCATGGGGCGCTCCATGGAGCCGGTGGCGAGGATGAAGCCGCGTGCCTTCACCTTTTCCGTTGCGCCGCGCCGGCTGAAACAGAGTTCATTGCCGTCGCGGGCCCAGACCGCTGCACCCGCAATATGGGTGACGCCGCTCGAGAGGAAACGTTCTGCGAGCGGGCTTCCCCAGTTCTCATAAAATTCAGGTTTCGAGCCGGTGATGCCGCGCAATATCTGTCCGCCGATTGCGGGCTGATCGTCGAGGACCACGACGGACAGGCCAAGGGCGCGGGCTTCCACCGCAGCCGCCATGCCGGCGGGGCCGGCGCCAACGATCGCGATATCGAATACACCGCTCATGGCAGGCCCCGGCGTATGTTCATGCCCTCGCAGACAGGTGTCAGGCATGCCTGCATATTGGCCTTGCCGTCAATCTCCACGACACATTCGAAACAGGCCCCCATCAGGCAATAGGGGCCGCGTTTGCGGCCGGACGGGGTGAGGCGGGTAACGGGCATGTCGTGTCGCAGGAGGCAGGCGGCGACCGTTTCACCCTCGAAGGCTTCCACGGTGACGCCGTCCACGGTCAACTGCACCCTTGGCCGGTTCTCGTCAATGGTGCGCAACAGCATCGAAACGCTCTGGCGAAAGGGTTGCTACGGCGCGCGGAAGACAGTCGGCGGCAATCGCCGGCCCGATGATATTGGCATGGACGGCGGTCAGCGTGATACCGCTGTGGCACGCCACCGCATAGGCTCCCGGACAATCGATGGAGCGGGCATAGATGGGTTTCCCATCGACCGGCATGACGCGGATGGCGCCCCAGCTGCGCAGCACGCGGGCACTGGCCAGGAAGGGGAATTCAGCTATGGCGCGCTGGGCATGTGACGCCATGACGGGCAGGGTCGTGCCCGTTTCGGTCACATCTTCCTCGTGGCTGTTGCCGAAGATCACGCTGCCGCAGCGGGCCTGCCTTATGGTCGGGGTCGGATAGTCAATGACACGCTTCATGCGCTCCGTGACCACGATCTGGCCGCGCACGGGCTTGAGAGGCACGGTCATGCCTGCCGTGGCTGCCAGCTTTTCGGTGGCAAGCCCGGCCGCGACGACGACGCGATCTCCGCGCATCTTGAAATCCGAGCCCATCACCGTCAGGTGAGAGCCTTCCATCCGAACAGCCTCCACATGGCTATTGCGCCGAATGGTGATGCCCAGCGCATTGCAGCGCTTTTTCAGCGCACCCATGAGCATCAGCGGGTTGACGTGGCCGTCGGCCGGGCACCAGCTCGCGCCAAGCACATGGGGACTCACGCCGGGCAAGCGGTCGCGCACGAAGGCTGCGTCGACGAACTCCACGTCGTTTTGCATTCCAAGCTGCGCGGCCACCTGGTCCACCATGGCGCGACGCGCGGCCAGTTCGGTTTCGTCAAGACACAGGCTCAGGCCGCCGCGCCTTTCATATTCGACATCGATGCCGGTCTGTTCGAGCAGACGCTCGGAAAATTCCGGCCACATGGAAGCGGAGCGGCGCGACCACAACGCATAGGGCAGGTGATCGGCGCCCTTGCTCTGAACCCAGATCAGGCCGGCATTGCCATAGGAGGCGCGATTGTCCGCGTCACCGCCGTCCAGAACGACGACTTCCATGTTTGCTGAGGCCAGGCCGATCGCAATGGAAAGGCCGACGATCCCGCCACCGATGACAATGCCTCGACCTGCCAAGGGTCATGCTCCCCAAGGATAGCGGCGGGGGCCAAGGCCGGCTGCCAGCCAGTCGACCATGGTCACGATGTCGAATACGGGAACCTGCAACCGTGCGGCCAGTGCGGCGGCATAAGGCGGCATGTTGGCGCATTCGAGCACGAGAGCTGCGACCTGCGGTTCGCGGGAGAGCAGGCGTTCACCTGCTTCGAGCACTTCGGCCTGAAGTGCTTGCGGATCGATCGGGGCATTTTCGGCGATCATCTTCCAGAAGACCCCGTCGCGGGGCAAACCCTCCATTGGAATCGACTCGTTGATCCCTACCGATGCCAGATGGCGCGGTGTGAGACGGGAGGCATCCATGGTAAGCACACCGACCTTGCGGCCGCGCCCCAGAAGGCGGCGCGCGACGGGAACCTGCAACAGGCTCGATGTCGCCACGGGCACGGGAAGGGCCTCGGCAAGTTGCTCCTGATAGAGCGCAAGGAAGCCGCAAGTGGTGCTAATGGCGCTGCAACCGTCGCGGATCAGTTCGTGCCCCGCCTCGATGAATGCATCGAGCAGGCCTTCCGCCTGGCCGTCGATGACACGCAACGCGCTCGCATCGCGGACGGTCCTGTAGCGGACAGGAAAGTTCCATGTGGTGGCGTTGCCAGCATCCCCCGGTATCCGCTCGAAGGCGGTATCCAGAATGAGAATGCCAATGCAATGTTCCGACGTGCCGGTAATCATGGGACCGTGATCTCGAATAGAATGCGCCGACAGCGCGGGAAGAAAGGGCCGGGCCGGTCCAACCACCCCAGCAAGTCGCCCAGGGCAGCGGGCGGTTACTCCGCGGCCATGCCAAGCGGCATGCCGGGGAGATTGTATTTTTCAAGAAGGCCGAGACGCCGCACGATTTCAACCCCGCGTTCAAGCGCCGGGCCCTGAAGCGCGGTCAGCGGACGCCGCAGGTCACCGGAAGGCAGGCCGATGGCCCGCATCAGGGATTTCACCGCGACCGGGTTGGTGGCCGAGTAGGTGTAATGCAGGAGCGGCAGAAGGCGCAGGTAGTTCCTGCGGAATTCCATTCCGTCGCCATCTTCCCGCCAGGGCCTGGAAAGCGCGGCGATTTCAGCGGGAGCGATGTTGCCCGTCATGTTCGCCGTGCCGTGGCCGCCGAGCGTCATGGTGGGAACGACAAGACCGAGATTGGGGGAATCGCAGCACATCACCGAAACGTCGGGTTCGGCGGCGAGAATCTGCCCCACCTGACCGACGCGTGTGGTCGATTCCTTGTGGACCACATAGTTCGGATGCTTGAACAGGCGCAGCAGTGCCTCGTGCCCCAGATCGGTCTTCACGCGCGGCGGATTGTTGTAGATGCCCATCGGAAGTTCAATGGAATCGGCTGCTTCAAGGAAATAGGCCTCGATATCGGCTTCCGAAGCACAGATATAGGCCGGCGCGGAGAGGATGGCGCCATCGGCACCTTCGGCCTTGGCATAGTGCAGCATCTCGATCGTGCTGGCGGTGTCGCCTCCGGTGCAGCCATAGAAATGCTTCATGCCGTCGGATTTCATCGTGGCCGTGCGCGTGATGATCTCGCGGCGTTCCTCCAGGCTGAGCATGGAAATCTCGCTCGTCGATCCCAGGAGGAAAACGGCCGATGTGCCGTTGTCACGCTGGAACTTCAACAGCTCCTCGAACGCGGCGAAGTCCACTGTGCCGTCCTGATTGAACGGAGTGATCATGGCTACAAAGGAGCCTTCGATCCGCATTTTCGTCATCGCGATTGCTTCCTCTCTGGGAGCCGGAGGGCCGGCCTTATGGTCTCATCTTCTTAATTGAAACGTATATTTGAAATGTCCGTTCGTCAACTCTGGCGACGGCCGTGCCCATGCTCTTCCGTACAGATGAAATCTCGCGCAACAAGGGCTCCAAGACGTTGTTTTCCACTGCGAAAGCGGCGGCTGGGCGGTAAATCTTCGTAATGGTTTGATCGACTCACGGATCAACATTAGGTTGCGCCGGCTGTTATCGTTCCCGCTGGCGATTGTTCCTGCCGGCAGTTGTTATTGGTTGCGCAGATCGACGAGGTGGATGAGATGGGTGCGGCTTCGCGCAGGAAAGGCGGCCTTACGCGACGCGCCTTGCTCGTTGGTGGTTCGGCAATTGCGGGTGCTGTGGCGGGCCGGTATCTCCTGCAGCCATCCAACGACCCCGGTCCGCTCTTCCCCGTAGAGGCGCGGGCTGGTGAAGGGGGCGCGCTTCTCAACGATGCAAGCGAGCTTTGCCCAACGCCGGTTGCGCGCCACATCACGATTACACAAAGGCCAGATCAGGCGGCCATCGAAGCCATCCGGGCAGCGATGGCGGAGGCAAAGCAGGCGGGGCGTCCCTTCATCGCCGGCGCGGCGCGCCATTCCATGGGCGCGCAGAGCCTTGCGCGGGACGGTTCCGTGCTGACGCTCGACCAGGAATGGCTTGAAGCCGACACGGCTGCCCGCACCTACCGCGTTGCTGCGGGAGCGCGGTGGTCAACCATCATCTCCAAGCTGGATGCCATGGGTTTTTCCCCGGCGGTCATGCAATCCAACAATGATTTCGGCGTGGCGAGCACTTTCGCTGTCAATGCGCATGGCTGGCCGGTGCCCTTCAGCGGGTGCGGATCCACCGTTCGCTCGGTTCGCATGCTCATGGCGGATGGCGCGCTGGTCGACTGTTCTCGCACAAGCAATACCGAACTCTTCAATATGGCGATGGGCGGTTACGGGCTTTTCGGGGTCATCACGGAGATAGAGCTCGACATGGTGCCGAACGCACTGCTCGAACCGCGTTTCGAGCGGTTGCCGGGGGCAGCGCTCGGGGTGCGCTTCGCCGAGGTTCTGGCTGGCGACCCTTCCATCCAGATGGCCTACGGGCGCATGGATATTTCGCTTGACCGGTTTTTCGACGATGCCCTGTTGATCACCTATCGCCCTGCAGACGACCAGAGCGCCATTCCCGAGGCGGAAGGCTCGGGCTTTGCCAGCCGTGTGGCACGCGATATCTTCCGCGCACAGCTCGGCTCGGACGGGATCAAGCATTTCCGCTGGTGGACCGAAGCGGCCCTCAATCCGCGCATCGCGGGAGCGGCCACCCGCAACAGCCTGATGAACGAGCCCGTCGTCACGCTCGATGACCGCGATCCGTCGCGCACCGACATCCTGCACGAATATTTCGTTGCACCGGCACGCTTTGCGGAGTTCGTGGAAGCCTGCAAGGCGGTTATCCCGGCGTCCTATCAGCAACTCCTCAACATCACGCTTCGCTACGTCAATACCGACAAGGAGAGCGTGCTGGCCTATGCGAGCGAGCCGCGCATCGCCGCCGTCATGCTTTTCTCCCAGGAAAAGACGGTGCGCGGCGAGGCGGACATGGCACGCATGACCGAGGCACTGATCGAACGTGTCATCACCATCGGGGGCAGCTATTATCTGCCCTATCGTCCGCATGCCCGGCCCGATCAGTTCGAGCGGGCCTATCCACGCGCGGGAGCCTTCGTTGCCGCGAAAAAGGAGGCCGATCCGGGGCTCCTTTTCCGCAACGGGTTGTGGGACAATTATCTATCGAAGATTTGAGGAAAGTCATGTCCAGGTTGCGACTGATATCGGGGCTTTACGCGTTGGCGCTGCTTGGCGCGGCAGCCCTCAACTATGTTCCCGGCCTGACCGATGCGCAGGGCAGGGCCTTCGGTATTTTTGCGCTCGATATCTATGACGACAGCCTGCATCTGGCGTCGGCGCTCTGGGCGGGCATTGCCGCCCTGCTTTCTGCGCGCGCAGCGCGCAACTTCCTCTTCTATTTCGGCATACTTTATTTCAGCGATGGGCTTCTGGGCCTTGTCACGGGGTCGGGCTATCTCGATCTCGGCATTGTCAATTACGGCATTGTGGATTTGCCGCTCGGCTTCAAGATATTGGCAAACCTGCCGCATCTCTTCCTTGGCGGTGTCGCGATCGCTTCCAGCTACCTTTTTGCCCGAGAAGCGCCCTGATGCGGCGCTTCCTGAAATGGGTGGGCGGCGGGCTCGTTGCCCTGCTTCTTCTGATCGTCGCGCTGTTGAGCCCGGCTGCCTATGTGGAAGCGTTCTGCCATGCCGAGCCGAAAACGCAGGATTATGCGCCGCTGATCTCGGCCCCGGAGCGGCAGCGGCGCGAGGCCAACACCTATCTGACCTACCCCGAATGGCACATCGTCTATGCCTATGACGGACTTGCCGAAGCGCTGAAGAACGGTGACGAGCACGGTTTCGACTATTGGGAGAGCATTCGCGACTTCTGGAAAGCGGATTGCGCGCTGACACGCGTCGCCGATCTCCATGGCGGGGCCGACGGCGCGACACGCATGACCATTGCCACGATCGGCGTGAGCTTCACCCTGGAGATGGGGATGAAGGCTGCCTATGAGGAAACGCTCGGCCGCTTCTTCGCCTTCCTTCGCGGGGCGGAAAAGACACCGCAGGATGTGGTGGCGCGCGACATGGCCGCCGATTACGCAGCTTTCCTGCGTCAGGTGCCCTGGTACAAGTATGATTTTGCCAAGGCCGTGGACGATCTGTGGTCCGCGCCAATGACTTCGCCTCTGCGGGGCTGGGAACGCCGCCTTGCCCTTGGCGGCGAATGGAAAGCCAAGATCGTTTATGCCAGCGCGATCGCCAGCGCGGTGGAAGCTACGGGCGAGGCCAAACTCACCATCTTCAGTGTGGTATCGGGCCTGTCCAGGCAGGCGCTTGCGGGCATTTCCGATGTGACCGTGGTCGAGGAACTGCCGCAGGGCTTCGTGATCGAGAGCCCGCGCTACGATCGTTTCACCCATATTCTTTCCGAGATCGCGACGGCTGGCGGTACCATTGAGGAAATCGCCGGGAATGACGATGTCATGGTCAGTCTCACGGTGTCTTCGGATGCTGCGGTGACGGGATTGCCGAAGGGGGAAACGATTGCCCGCTTTGCGCGCGCGGGGTTTGGCAATGAGCGGGTGCTGCTTTCGGTGAAAGTGAAGGATCTCGGTGATATGATGCGTACGATGCCGGTCTCGGACCCCGGTATCGAACATGTTTTCGATTACTGAGACAGTTTCTGCCACCAAGAGATACGCCGGATGCCGGGATTTTCAGCCATTGCAAGGGGAGTGGGGATCATGACGGGCCTGATGGCGGGCGTCGTGACGATGTTCGCCATTGTCTTTGCCGTGACGGGACAGGCGCCGGCGGCGCTGGTCGTGGGCCCGTCCGCCGGGTCGCCGGCGAATTTGCCCGCCGATGTCGGCATCCTGCGCTGGGAGGGGCACTACGCCGTGGTCGTCAGCGACCGGCCGGACTATGTGCGCAGGCTTTATGCGTCCGGTGCTCTTCTCGTCCTGCCCTTTCGCAAGAATGGTTGCCTGGCGCTTTCGCAGGAGGCGGCGGTTCCCGCCGGCTCCTGATCCGCGTCAAATCTCGTCAGGCGTGGCCTGCCTGAAGGGCGATGGGAGCAATGGGGCTTGCGGCTTCCGGTTCCGGCTGATGACCGCGCAGATACAGCGCACAGGTGGTGCGCAGCATGGACGCGAAATTGGGGATCGCACCATTCGCCTCCAGCGCTTCATCGTAGAGTGTCGAAATAAAGCGGGGAGTCGACATGTTCTGCGAGGCGGCGATTTCGTCCAGAAGCTCCCAGAATGCAGCTTCGAGCTGAATGCTGGTGGAGTGGCCGCCGATCCGCAACGAGCGGTTGATCTGCTTGTAGCCTTGCGGATCCTGTTCAGCGAAAACCTTGCACATCTGGTCGATCTCCTCCTCTGACGCGCGCAGCACCACGCGATTCCACGATCCTGCACACTGATACGGCCTTATCACTTTCGATGCGTGGTAGCCCGTTGCCACCACAAGCCTGCATCAACAGCCATAATCACCGACATCATCGCGAACCGCAAGCCGACGAGCCATATGGGCGCGCCGGGCAGAGAAGATACGGAGGCGTTTTGGCCAAGTGCATTCACACCATGATCCGCGTTCTGGACGAGGCGAGATCGGTTTCCTTCTACCGGACGGCGTTTGGCCTGGAGATTGCGGACCGCTTCGACTTCGACGGGTTCACGCTGGTCTATCTGCGCAATGACGAAGCCGATTTCGAGGTTGAACTGACCATCAACAAGGGGCGTGCCGACGCCTATGAGCTTGGCGACGGCTACGGTCATCTGGCGGTGGCGGTCGACGATCTCGATGCCGAGCATGCCCGTTTCAAGGACGCCGGCCTCGAGCCGCGCGACATCGTCGCCTTCGAGCGCGAGGGCGCGCTTCTTGCCCGCTTCTTCTTCGTCGCCGATCCGGATGGCTACAAGATCGAGGTTTTGCAGAAGCACGGCCGCTATCGCTAGCGCATTGGCCCGAGAATCGAGAGCGATTTTCGGAAAGCGCGATGCGCGGCGCTGCCGCGAGAATATCTGTTGGCGCCTTTTCCCTGGAGGAGGGTGGCGCCGACAGCCAGCAACGGGCGCTGCCAGGCGCTTCAGCAAGCAAGGGAGGAAGACATGACCACAGTCTATGAAGCAAAACCGCGCGGCCTTTCGCGGCGCGACGTACTCCGGCGCGGCGGAAAGGCCGGTCTCGGGGCGATGCTGGTGATCAGCGGCAGCGCCGTTGTCAGCCCGCAATTCGCGTGGGGGCTGGAGACCAGCGGGCTTGCGCCTGAAACCGTCGCCACGCTCATCCAGATGGCGCGGGACATCTATCCCCACGACCACATAGAGGATCGCTTCTACGCCATTGCCGTCAAATCCTATGACGAGCAGGCCGGCAAGGATGCCGCGTTCAAGGAGATGGTCGAGGCGGGCATCGCCGATCTCGACAAGCGGGCCGGCACGGGCGGCTATCGCGGGGTTGGCTGGGAAGACGACCGCGTCGATATCCTGCGCCAGATCGAGACATCGCCTTTCTTCCAGACCGTGCGGGGCGGGCTCGTGACCGGTCTCTACAACCAGAAGGAGGTGTGGCCGCTGTTCGGCTACGAGGGCGAATCCTATTCGAAGGGCGGTTACATCAACCGCGGCTTCGATGACATCGAGTGGCTCTAGTCAGCCTGATTTCTGGAACATCGACGTAACGGGAGGAAATTATGGCTGCACCTTATGACCTTAACGACGACGGCGTCGTCGTCATCATCGGATCGGGCGCCGGCGGCGGTACGCTGGGCAATGAGCTGGCACAGAAGGGCATCGACGTGGTGATCCTGGAGGCCGGCAAACGTATCGAGTACGAGGACTTCATCAATGACGAATGGGAGAGCTTCGGCCAGCTCTCCTGGGGCGACAAGCGTACGACGTCAGGCGACTGGCGTGTGGCGCGGGATTTCCCAAACCTTCCGGCCTGGATCGTGAAGGCTGTGGGCGGAACCACGACCCATTGGGCTGGCGCGTCGCTGCGCTTTCAGGAGCACGAGTTCCACACGCTCAGCCATTACGGCAAGGTGGACGGCGCGAACCTTCTCGACTGGCCGATCACGCTCTCCGAGCTCGAGCCCTACTACGCCAAGGCCGAAGACAAGATGGGCGTCACCCGCACCAACGGGATCGCAGGGCTTCCGGGCAACAACAATTTCAAGGTGTTGAAGGCCGGCGCGGACAAGCTCGGCTACAAGGAATGCCACACCGGCAACATGGCGATCAATTCCGATTTCCGCGATGATCGCATGGCCTGCCAGCAGACGGGCTTCTGTTTCCAGGGCTGCAAGTGGGGCGCCAAATGGTCGACGCTCTATACGGAAATCCCGAAGGGCGAGGCGACCGGCAAGCTGGAGGTGCGGCCGCAGTCCATGGCGCTCAAAATCGAGCATGACGACAGCGGCAAGGTGACCGGCGTGCTTTACGCCGACAAGGATGGCAATCAGCATTTCCAGAAGGCACGGCTTGTCTGCGTGGCCTGCAACTCGATCGAGAGCCCGCGGCTCCTGCTGAACTCGGCATCCTCAATGTTCCCGGACGGAATGGCCAACTCATCCGGTCAGGTGGGGCGCAATTATTTGCGTCATACGACCGGGTCGGTTTATGCCGTGTTCGACAAGCCGGTCCACATGTATCGCGGTACGACCATGGCAGGCATCATCCGGGATGAGGCAAGGCACGATCCGTCCCGTGGGTTCGTCGGTGGCTATGAGCTCGAAACCCTGTCGCTCGGCATTCCGTTCATGGCCGCATTCCTCGATCCGGGCGGTTGGGGCCGCTCCTTCACCTCGGCGCTCGACAACTACGCCAACATGGCCGGTTTGTGGATCGTCGGCGAGGACATGCCGCAGGAGAAGAACCGTATCACGCTGCATGCGGACATGAAGGACGAGCACGGGATGCCGATCCCGGATGTCTATTTCGACGACCATCCGAACGACGTCGCAATGCGCAACCACGCCTATGCGCAAAGCCGCGCCCTCTATGAGGCCGTGGGGGCGATCCGCACCTTCCCGACGCCGCCCTATCCCTCGACCCACAATCTGGGCACCAACCGGATGAGCGAAAAGGCCTCCGATGGCGTCGTGAACAAGCATGGACAGACGCATGACATCCAGAACCTGTTCGTGTCGGACGGCAGCCAGTTCACGACGGGCGGGGCGGAGAACCCGACACTGACCATCGTCTCGCTGGCGATCCGTCAGGCCGACTACATCGCCCAGGAGATGGCGGCCGGCACCATCTGATCGATCTGCACTGAAAGGTACTTGGAAGAGGGGCTTCGGCCCCTCTTTTTTTATCGCAGGTTGACCGCGTAGTGAATGTCGTCGGTCAGGCAGCGTGAGATGCGCAGTTCCACCGCGCGTCCTTCCAGATCGCGGGCGATGCGGTGAATGCGAAGGAGAGGCGTTCCCGGTTCGCAGGCGAGCAGGCGCGCATCGGCGGGTTCTGCAAGCACCGCCTTCAGGCGCTCCTCGGCCTGGGCGATGGTGATGCCCCAGCGCATCGAGAAGAGCTGGTAGATATTGTTGGGGATCTGGCCGAGATCGGGAAAATCGGGAAACCGGTCCGAAGGCAGGCAGATCGTCTCCACCAGGATGCAGCGCTCTGCCAGATGGCGCAGGCGCTGGATGCGCCACAGGGGTGCTCCCGGTTCGATCTCGAGTGCGGTTGCCTCGCTTTCGCTGGCTCCGCTTTCCTCGCACTCGATCACCGAGGACTGTGGAAAAGCCGAGGGGCCATTGTCGGGAACGAGGCGAAAGAACTGGAAGAGAATGCGCGAATCTTCAGGCTCGGCGACGAAGGTTCCCTTGCCCTGCTTGCGCACCAAAAGGTTGTCCGCCGTCATCGTGTCGAGCGCCTTGCGAACGGTGCCCTGGCTGACCTGAAGCTGGCGCGCAAGCTCCATTTCGCTTGGAATCACCATGCCCGGCGCCCAGCTCCCATCAACCAGATGGCGAACCAGCTGGTCGCGGATGTGCATGTAGAGGGGCTTGTATTCCATGGGTCTGCTCTCTTCCAACGCGGCTTCTCCCAACCCTTTTAGCACCAGCGCTACAGAATCCTTAGCGCAGCCCTGTTGACATTTCTACTCTCTTATATCTTATATCTTATATAAGACTTGGGTGAAAGAAACCCGGTCTCTTTGGCCACCGTTCGAGAGGAGAGCATTCGTGACCATTCCCCACCTGCTTGTTCATGAAAAAAAGGACAATGTCGGTGTCGTCGTTGTCGAGAACCTGAAGGCAGGCACCAACATGCTTTGCGTCGTGACGCACGACAATTCGAGCTTCGAGATGCCGGTTCATGACGACGTACCCATCGGCCACAAGGTCGCGCTGAGCGATGTGAAGGCCGGCGACACCGCCATCAAATACGGCGAGGACATCGGCAAGTTCGTCGCCGACGTGAAGAAGGGCGGCCATGTGCATGTCCATAATCTCAAGACGAAGCGCTGGTAGGCCGGGGAGACAGTAGAAATGGCGTCGAAATACGGAAATCTCACCTTCAAGGGCTATCGCCGCGACAATGGCCGGGTGGGCGTGCGCAATCACGTCGTCATCCTGCCGGTTGACGATATCTCGAACGCGGCCTGCGAGGCCGTGGCCAACAACATCAAGGGCACCATCGCGCTGCCGCACGCCTATGGCCGTCTGCAGTTCGGCGAGGATCTGGAATTGCATTTCCGCACGATCATCGGCACCGGCGCGAACCCGAATGTCGCAGCCGTGATCGTGATCGGCATCGAACCGGGATGGACCAAGCGCATCGCGGACGGCATTGCCGAAACGGGCAAGCCCGTCGCCGCCTTCTCCATCGAGCAGAATGGCGATCTGAAGACCATCATGGACGCTTCGCGCAAGGCCAAGGAGTTCGTGCATTACGCGTCCGAGCTGCAGCGCGAGGAATGCCCGATCTCGGAATTGTGGGTTTCCACCAAATGCGGCGAGAGCGACACGACCACCGGTCTTGGCTCCTGCCCGACCGTCGGCAACATGTATGACAAATTGCTGCCGGAAGGCATCTATGGCTGCTTCGGCGAGACGTCGGAAATCACTGGCGCCGAGCATATCTGCAAGGAGCGCGCCATCAATCCGGAAGTCGGCGAGCGCTGGTACAAGATGTGGAAGGCCTATCAGGACGACGTCATCTTTGCCCACCAGACCGACGACCTTTCCGAAAGCCAGCCGACCAAGGGCAATATCGAGGGTGGCCTGACCACCATCGAGGAAAAGGCCCTCGGCAACCTGGAGAAGATTGGCCGCACCTCGCGCTATATCGACATTCTGGAGCCGGCAGAAGCTCCGAAGTCGGGCAGGGGCCTCTACTTCATGGACAGCTCCTCGGCCGCCGCGGAATGCGTGACGCTGATGGCTGCCGGTGGTTATGTGGTGCACACCTTCCCGACCGGCCAGGGCAACGTGATCGGCAATCCGATCGTTCCGGTCATCAAGATCACGGCGAACCCGCGCACCGTGCGTACCATGGGTGAGCATGTGGACGTGGATGTGTCGGGCATCCTGCGCCGTGACATGACCATCGACGAGGCCGGCGATGCGCTGATCGATATGATCGTGCGCACCTCGAACGGCCGCAGCACGGCTGCCGAAGCGCTCGGCCATCGCGAGTTCGTGATGACCAAGCTTTACCGCAGCGCCTGATTTTACCCCACGCAGGGCCCCGCCACGTGCGGGGCTCTGTTTGTCTTGAGGGTCCAGGGAGGAACAGGGTCTCAGGACGGAACGGAGTGAGCGATCATCAAGTCATTCAATGGGAGGAATGCAATGCTGAAGAAACTCAAACTTCTTGCGGCCACCGCCGTTCTCACTGTTGCGGCGGGGACCGCAACGGCGTTTCTTGCGGCGGGGACCGCAATGGCTTTCCCGGACAAGCCGGTCAACTACATCATCCCCTTCAATGCAGGCGGCGAAAGCGATGTTTCCGCCCGTCTCCAGCAGCCCTATTTCAAGAAGCTCACCGGGCAGGACCTGATCATCCAGTACCAGGCAGGCGCCGGCGGGGCCCAGGCTTGGTCCGTGCTCAACGATCAGGTCGGTGACGGCTATACGATCATGGGCACCAACCTGCCGCATATCATCCTTCAGCCGCTGTTGCAGGATCCCGGCTACAAGACCGACGACATCACAAACGTCTACATGTTCCACTTCACGCCGGACGCGCTTCTCGTACGCGCCGACAGCAAGTTCGAGACCGTGCAGCAGGTGATCGATGCGGCCAAGGCCGCTCCGGGGTCGCTGACCGTCGGCGGTGTGGCGACCAACACAGCCAACCACATCGCCAACCAGCTCTTCGCCAATCTGACCGGCGCCCAGCTCACCTATATCCCCTATACGGGAACAGGTGCGACGACACCGGCACTGCTCGGCGGCGAGGTGGACCTGTTGTGGGGGTACACGACCGTTGCGGCGGGACAGGGCGACAAGGTGCGCATGCTGGCCGTGGCGCAGGACGAACGTCATCCGCTCTTCCCCGATGTGCCAACCTTCAAGGAACTCGGCATCGACATGACGGGCGGCGCCTATCGCGGCATTGCCGTTCCGAGCTCGACGCCGGAGGACGTGCGCAAGGAGCTTTCCGACATCATTGGAAAGATCAACGCCGATCCCGAGTTCATCAAGGAGATGGAGCAGGCGGGCTTTGCCATGCTCAACGTGCCGTATGACAAGGTCGGCGCTTTCATGGAAGAGCGCAAGAAGCTCTATGAGGACATCGCGCGTCAGCTCGGGTCGCTGAAGTAGCATCGCTGCCGGCGATCCAGCGGGATCGCCGGCTCTCCCTATTTCAGCGTTTTCAGGGAGCTTGCCTTGGCTTTCGACTTCGGCTTCGTTCTTTCCCAGGCGTTCAGCCCTTTCAATCTTTTCCTTGCCCTTGTCGGGGTGGTGCTCGGCACCGTCATCGGCGCGTTGCCCGGCCTTTCGGCCACGATGGCGATCGCGGTTCTGGTACCGTTCACCTTCGCGATGGATCCGGCGTCGGGCCTCATCATGCTGGGCGCGATCTATACGGGCGCGATCTATGGCGGCGCCTATGCGGCGATCCTCGTCAATACGCCCGGAACACCATCGGCCATCGCAACCACATTCGACGGTTATCCCATGGCCAAGCGCGGCGATGGCGACCTTGCCATGACGCTGGCGACGCTGGCGAGCGTGGTGGGCGGCGTTGTCGGCGCGATCTTCCTGATGACGCTTTCGCCGCTTCTGGCGAACATCGCGCTCGCTTTCCAGTCGAGCGAATATTTCTGGCTTGCGATACTCGGCCTCACGCTGATCGCCAGCCTTTCCACGGGCAATGTGCTGAAGGGCCTGATCGGTGGCGCCTTCGGTCTTGTCCTGTCAATGATCGGCGTCGCCGTCATCGGCGGCGACATACGCTTCACCTTCGGTTCCTCGGCGCTTCTGGGCGGCATTGATATCGTTTCGGCGCTGATCGGCCTCTACTGCATTCCAGTGCTGATCGATCTCGTGGCACGTCCCGACCGGCATCTGGAGCCTGCGCCGCTCGGGCGCGGCTTTCGGCTTTTCGAGGCGCTGGGCCTGTGTGCACAGAACGCATTCAACCTGTTGCGTTCATCGGTCATCGGAACGCTGATCGGTATCCTGCCGGGAGCGGGCGGGTCCATCGCCTCGCTGGTCTCCTATTCGGAGGCCCGGCGTTCCAGCCGCCATCCGGAGCGTTTCGGAAAAGGCGAACCCTCCGGCATCATGGCGACGGAGAGCGCCAACAACGCAACCGTGGGCGGCGGCTTCATTCCCACGCTGGTGCTCGGCATTCCAGGCACACCGCCCGACGCCGTGATCCTCGGCGCACTTCTCGTGCAGGGCATCCGCACCGGGCCCGAGCTTTTCACGCAGCAGAGCGGCATCGTCTACATCTTCATGTTCGGTCTGCTCATCGCGACCGTGATGATGTTGCCGCTTGGCCTGCTGATCGGCCGCTATGCCTATCGCTTCATCGTCAACACGCCGAAAGCGCTCCTCGTTCCGCTCATTGCCTTCATGACCGTGGTGGGAAGTTTCGCCATTCATTCGAACCCCCATGACGTGGTGGTGATGGTGTCGATGGGCGTTCTGGGCTGGCTTCTGGGGCTTGCGGGGTATGGTCCGTCTCCGATCGTTCTGGGACTTGTTCTCGGCCAGATCGCCGAACAGGGTTTCATGCGCGCCTACATGATCGGCGGGGCGCGGGACAATTTCTGGGGCCAGCTCCTGTTCGACCGGCCGATCAGCTGGGGCATCGTCGCGCTGATTGTCGTTACGCTCGGCCTGCCGCTGCTGCGCCAGCTTCGCAAAACCGGCAAGTCCGCCAATGAGGTGAAGCCATGAACGGACAGAAAGACATCGCGGGCGCAGTCGGCTCCGCTTTCTTTGCCGCAATCGGGGCGGCGGTGTTCATCGCGAGCCTCAACATGTCGCCGCTTGCGGCAATGTTTCCCCGCACCATCGGGGCGGCCATGGCGGTTCTGGCGCTGCTGCATATCGTGATGGCACTCACCGGGCGCAGCGGCGAGGCGGTGGAGAAGGGATCGAGCGTCAGCGAGCAGGCCGAAGGGCTGGGACGGCGCATGACGCTGCTCTTCACGATGATCGCCTGGGCACTGCTCTTTCCGGTGGTCGGCATGTTCGTAACCAGCCTGGCCGCCTGCGCCATCCTGATGTTCACCGGCCTGTTCGGGAGGGCATCGCCCTATCGCCTGGCACTCTATCTCGCCGCCGTTCTGGCGATGGTGGTCTGCTTCTATTTCCTGATGGGCAATGTGCTCAATATTCCCATGCCCAGAGGCTTTCTTTTCTGACGTTCAACACCAACGGATCAAAATGCACGACATCATCATATCCGAGTTCATGGACCAGGCGGCGGTCGACCTCCTCGCCCGCGACTTCAAGACCCACTACGATCCCGATCTGGTGGACAAGCCCGAGGAACTGGCGAAGCTGGCTGCGTCAGCCCGCGCGCTGATCGTGCGCAACCGCACACAGGTGCGCGGCGCACTGCTTGAAGGCGCGGGAAGCCTCGAATGTGTGGGACGACTGGGCGTCGGCCTCGACAATATCGACGTCGATGCGTGCAAGGCGAGAGGCGTTGCGGTCTTCCCGGCGACGGGCGCCAATGACCTTTCGGTCGCCGAATATGTCATCACGACAGCGATGATGCTTCTGCGCCGGGCCTACCTTTCCACCGACCGCGTGATTGCCGGCGAATGGCCGCGCAACGCACTGATCGGCGGTGAGCTTTCCGGGCGGGTTATGGGGCTGGTGGGCTTCGGTGCCATTGCACGTGAGGTTGCGCGTCGCGCGGAAGCGCTCGGCATGTCCGTCATAGCCTTCGATCCATTCCTGCCTGCAGATCATGCGGCCTGGAAAGGCGTGGGCAACCGTTCGCTGGATGCGCTTCTGACGGAGGCAGATGTCGTCAGTCTGCACACGCCGCTGACGAAGGAAACCCGGCACATGATCGACGGCAAGGTGCTGGAGCTGATGAAGGACAGCGCCGTGCTCATCAACGCGGCACGCGGCGGTGTGGTGGACGAGGATGCGCTTTGCGTGGCCCTTAAGGCAGGAAAGCTCGCAGGAGCAGCGCTCGACGTGTTCGAGAAGGAGCCGCTCGATGCCGAGAGCGGCAAGCGCTTCGCCGGGATCGGCAACCTCGTTTTGACGCCACATATCGCCGGCGTCACGGAAGAATCGAATGTCCGCGTCAGCCGGGTCACGGCCGAGGCGGTGCTCAAGCATCTGAGGGGAAATTCATGAGCAGGCAACTTTCCGTCGATGAGGCTGTCGCACTGGCGTCCGACACGCTGGTTCGTTGCAAGACGAGTGCCGGCAATGCGGTATCGGTGGCTCGGGCGCTCATCGGCGCCGAGCTTGCGGGGCAGGCGGGACATGGGTTGCGCCGCATGCCGTCCTACTGCGCGCAATCGCTTTCGGGCAAGGTCGACGGCAAGGCGAAGCCGACCGCCGTCAATCACCGTCCCGGCGCGCTTTCCGTGGACGGGGCCAATGGCTTTGCCTATCCGGCCATCGATCTGGCGCTCGACTGGCTGCCGGATGCCGCGCGCTCGCAGGGGATCGCCATGGCCGGCATCCACCGCTCGCACCATTGTGGCGTGGCGGGGCTGATCGTCGAGCGGCTGGCTGAAAAGGGACTTGTGGCGCTTCTGATGGCCAATGCGCCGGCGGCCATGGCGCCGTGGGGCGGCAGACGGCCCCTGTTCGGCACCGACCCGATCGCCTTCGCTGCGCCGCTTGGCGATGCCGATCCGGTGGTGATCGACATTTCCCTGTCGAAGGTCGCCCGCGGCAAGATCATGGCCGCGCATCAGCAGGGCAAGCCCATACCCGAGGGCTGGGCGCTCGACCCTGAGGGCAATCCGACGACCGATCCCGCACAGGGCATGGCCGGCACGATGGTGCCGATGGGAGACGCCAAGGGAACCGCATTGGCCATCATGGTGGAGATGCTGTGTGCGGGCCTGACGGGAGCGAACTATGCCTATGACGCCTCCTCCTTCTTCGACGGGGAGGGCACGCCGCCGGGAACCGGCCAGCTCATCATCGCCATGGATCCGGAAGCCTTCGGCCCCGGTGCGATTGAACGTTTCGCCGTTCTGGCGAGCGCCATCGAGGGCATGGAGGGCACGCGTCTTCCAGGTCGCCGCCGGCAGAAGCTGAAGGCCGGGATGATCGCCGATGGCATTCCCGTGGACGATGCGCTTCTGGCCCAGATCGAAGCGCTTGGCCGTTAGGCCGGGAAGGATCGCGGAACAAGACCATGCGCATTCCCGCTCTGCCTGCCGCGCAGGACCAGATCAGCTTCATCAGGAGCATTGCACCCGGCGTGATGTTCGCCGTGGTCCTGGCTCTTGCGGCCAACTTTCTCGCCGAGCACTACACCGCGCCTGTCATGCTCTTCGCTTTGCTGCTCGGCATGGCGTTCAACTTCATGTCGAGCGAGCCGCGCAGTGCGGCCGGCATTGCCTTCGCGTCCAAATCCCTCCTGCGTTTCGGCGTCGGATTGCTGGGCGCGCGCATCACCTTCGAGCAGATCGGCTCCCTGGGGCTTCGTCCCATCATCCTCGTGCTGATCTGCGTGGCGGCGACCATCGGCTTCGGCTTCCTGATGGCGCGATTGTTTCGCCGGCACTGGACCTTCGGCCTGTTGACGGGCGGGGCGGTGGCGATCTGCGGGGCTTCGGCTGCACTCGCAATCTCGGCGGTGCTGCCCAACAGGCCCGACCGCGAGCAGAACACGCTTTTCACCGTGATCGCGGTGACGGGACTCTCGACGCTCGCGATGATCGTCTATCCGATCCTGTTTTCGGCGCTTGGCTTCGGCGAGCACGAGATCGGCATCATGATCGGTGCAACAATTCACGATGTGGCGCAGGTCGTGGGGGCGGGCTATGCCGTCTCCGAGGAAGCAGGCGACATCGCCACGTTCGTGAAGCTCCTGCGGGTCGCTCTCCTGCCCGTCGTGGTGATCGGCATCATGCTCGTCTCCATGCGCGGCGAGGCGCAGGGCAAGGTTTCGCTGCCGTCCTTTGTACTGCTTTTCGCGGGACTTGTGGTGGCCAACAGCATCGGCCTCATCCCGCCGGTGGTGGCGAGCTTCCTGTCGGAACTTTCGCGCTGGCTTCTGATAACGGCAATCGCGGCGCTGGGCGCGCGCACCGCGCTCAAGGACATGTTCGCGCTCGGCGCGGGGCATATCAGCGTGGTGGTCTCGATCACCGTTTTCCTGATGTTGCTGGCGATCGTTCTCGTCAACTACATCTAGCCGGACAAAAACAGGACGGCCGGCCATCGCTTTGGATGACCGGCCGTCCTGTCGTTCGCGAAGCGATCAGTAGCTTGCCGCAAACGCGCCCTCTCGAGCACAGTGACCTGTCTCGAAAGCGCCCTTCCACGGCATTGCCTTCTGGCGGGTGAGATCGGAAAGCGTGCGCAAGCGGGCGCGGCCGTCGTCGTCCAGTTCGGCAAGAACCGCAGCCTCATCGGGGAAATGCGACTGGATGGCGTCGAGCCAGATGGTGCGACCGGCGAGGAAACCCTGCGCTCCGGCAGCGTAGGAGTAGGAGAGGACCCGCTCGAATTGGGCAGGTGTGGCGCCGCCGGAAAGAAGAACCCATGGAATGCCGGCATCGGCGCAGATTTTGCCGAGGGCTTCGAACTCCTTCGCGGCCTTGCGGTGCGCCTCGCTGCCATCCATCTCGGGAAGCGAGGCCGCGGGAAGCGGCGTCTCCAGCTTGAAGAGATCGACGCCATATTCGGGCTTGGCGAATTCACGCACACTCTCGATGACCAGCTCGGCCTTCTTGTCGGGCGATTCCACGTAATCGGTCGTGTGTTTTGCGCTGTCGGGGAAAGGATAGACCAGCAGTTCCAGGACATAGGGGATGTCATAGCGCCGGCATTCGGCGCCGACGGCGCGCACATAGGCCTGCTGGTGCTCCAGCACCTCCTTGCTGGCGTCGGGACGATACCAGGCGAGCACCTTGACCGCATCGCCACCCAGACGACGAATCTTCTCCACGCTCCAATTGTCGATCGAGCGCGACTTGCGGCCCTCGGGCGTGTCTTCGAAACGATGCTCTTCCAGCGTCACGATCAGGCCGGTCTTGGCCGGCAATATGTCGATTGCTGCGGGAATGGCGAAGTTCGGATCGAACAGCATCGAACTCGCATCGCCCGCGAGGGATTTCACCAGAAGCCGTTTGGCCGCCAGCATTTCGGAAAAGGTCACGGCCTCGGGAGCGACGGATTTCGCCTTGGCGATGGCACCGATCAGCGGCGGACGCTGGTCGAGCGCCACCATGGTGAAATATCCGTCTTCACTGGCCAACCGGGTGAGGCCACGGATCTTGCCGATCGTGCTCATTGCTTGTGTCTCCATAACTGCAAGGTTTGTTCAAGGGTCGGGATGCCGCTGCGCCCGTCGGGCCTGGTGCATTTGAGGGCCGCGGCAGCGGAAGCGAAGCCCATCGCGTCGGCGACGGGAGCACCGGCGGCAATGGCAAAGGCGTAAGCGCCGTGAAAGACATCGCCAGCGCCGGTCGTGTCGACGACGGTTACGGGGAAGGCGGAACAGCGATTTTCCTTGCCCCCCTCCAGCCAGCGCACGCCATCCCCGCCAAGCGTTACGGCGGCTACCTTGCAGCCATGGGCGGCGACGCGTTCCAGAGCATCGGTCGTGCCCGCGAAGGCGGCAAGGGCCGGGGCGGAAAAGACAGCGTGATCGGTCAGGGGCAGGAGGCGTTCGAACACGTCAGCCTCGGCCATGTCGGCATCGAGGACGGTGGGAATGCCTTCCGCGCGTGCAGCCTTGAAGAGGGCCTCGGCTCCCTCCGGCCAGCGGGGATCGGCAAGTACGGCTCCTGCTCCGGTGAGCCTGGTCAACGGCAGCCACGCCGGGTCGGCCGGCAGGCCGTCGCCACGGAAATTCACGATCTGCCGTTCGCCTCCTCCGTCAACGATCACGCCGGAGATCGAAGAGCGACCGCCCTCGAAGAGGCGGAAATTCTCCACATCGACATTTTCATCGGCCAGCGCATCGCGCATGAAGCGGCCTTCGATATCGTCGCCGGCGCGACCCCAGAAGGAGGCTTCCCCCCCGAGCCGGGAAACGGCGACGGAAGCGGTGGCAGCCATGCCACCACCCTTTCTGGCAAAATCCCCGGCCTTGAGTTTGCGGCTGCCTTCGCCGGCAAGCTCCTCGACCTTCCAGATGTAGTCGAACGCGGAAAGGCCAAGGCACACCACACGGGCGGGGGTTCCGCTCCAGCGCAGGTCAGTCATGGGTTCGCCGGGGTTCAACGGATCGCCTCTCCGGTTTCGGCATCGAACAGATGCGCTTTCCCGGCGGCGGGTTTCAGGGCCATGCGGTCGCCGGGCTTCGGGCGAAGATCGGGCGAAACGCGTGCGATGGCCTCGATGCCGGCAAGCTTGAAGTGAACCAGCGTGTCGGAGCCGAGCGGTTCCACCAGATGGATGTCGACCCCGATGGCATCGGGGTCGCCGGTGGAAACGGTGAAGTGTTCGGGCCTGATGCCGAGTTCCAGCTTGCGTGTCTTGTCGGCGTTCTGCAGGTCGCGCGAGAAGATGCCGGCCGCGTTGAGGGTGCGGTTGTCTTCCATGCGCAGGCCCGCATCGTCGACGGTGACGGGAATGAAGTTCATGGCCGGCGAGCCGATGAAGCCGGCGACAAAGCGGTTGGCCGGTTGTTCGTAGACTTCCTCAGGGGTGCCCACCTGCTGGATTACGCCGGCCTTCATGACGACGATCCGGTCGGCCATGGTCATGGCCTCGATCTGGTCGTGGGTGACAAAGACCATGGTGGTGCGCAATTGCTGGGAGAGCGCCTTGATCTCGGCGCGCACCTGGGCGCGCAGCTTGGCGTCGAGATTGGACAGGGGCTCGTCGAACAGGAAGACCTTGGGATCGCGCACGATGGCGCGGCCCATCGCAACACGCTGGCGCTGGCCACCCGACAGCGCCTTCGGCCGACGGTCGAGATATTGCCTGATGTCGAGCAGTTCGGCAGCGCGGTTGACGCGCTGTTCGATCTCGTCCTTGCCCATGCCGCGCATTTCCAGCGCGAAGGCCATGTTCTGGCGTACCGTCATATGCGGATAAAGCGCGTAGTCCTGGAACACCATGGCAATGTCGCGCTTGGAAGCGGGTACGCCATTGACGCGATTCTCGCCGATGAACAGGTCACCGTCGGTGACGGTTTCGAGGCCGGCCAGAATGCGCAGCAGCGTGGACTTGCCGCAACCGGACGGCCCGACGAGAACGACGAATTCATGATCGGGAATCTCGAGGTTCAGACCGGGAATGACGGCGAAGTCACCATAATGCTTCACCAGATTCCGCATGCTAATGGATGCCATCAGCGCTTCTCCTCAAAAGCGAGTACGGGTTTGATGAGACGGCCTTCGGCAAAGCGTGCAAACCGCTCCGGCAGGCTGTCGAGGGGGAAGGAATCGTCCACGAGCCGGGCATAATCGTCGCGGTTCGCGCGCAGAAGCTCGACGTTCGCTTCGAAGTCGCTCTTCGGGAAATAGAAGGTGCGTAGCATCATGAAATCCTTGCGGCGGAAGATCTTGTCCTCCGTGATGGTCCAGGGGGCCGCGTTCTCGCCGACCAGGACGATAACGCCCTTTGGCAGCACCAGTTCGATGGCAAGGTTGCGCGCCGGATGGGCGCCAGAACACTCCACGATCATGGCGAAGCGCTTGTCCTTCGCGCCGACAGGGTGCGCGTGCGCGCCGAAGCTTTCGGCGATGGCGAGCCGATCGCCATTGGGGTCGGAGACATGGATGTCGCGGTAGCCGAGCGATTTCAGCGCCAGGATCACGCCGAGACCGACGGGGCCGGCGCCGGTGACGAGGACGGGTGGATTTGTGTCCGCCGGCACCAGTCGCCCGGCCTCCCGGACCGCATGGGCAGAGGTGCCGATCGTATCGAGCAGTAGCGGCGCCAGATCGTCCTCAATGTCGTCGGGAACCGGCAACAGGCAGTTTTCCGGCACGGCGACATATTCGCAATAGCCACCGCCCCGGTTCCAGCCGATCAGCGAGGATATTTCCAGGCACATCTGCGTGTCGCCGGCGCGGCAGGCGGCGCAATGGCCGCAATGAAGGGGGATGTAGACCGCGCAGCGTCTTCCATCGAGGGCGTGGCCGGGCTGCTCGACGCGACCGAAAATCTCGTGGCCGGCGGTGAATTCCGCGCCATTGTGCCAGAGCTTGAAATCCGAGCCGCAAAGCGCCGTGCGCAGGACCTTGACCAGAACTTCGCCGGTTGCGGGCTGCGGGGCGGGGACATCCTCGATGGTGATGCGGTCGTTGCCGTGGAAGACGGCGCCCCGCATCGAAGACAGGTTCATCGACGTGACGTTCATTGGAGTGTCGCTCATGGGGGTGTCGCTCACGGGGATCAGCCTTTCACAGCGCCAAGTGTCAGGCCGGAGATCAGCCAGCGCTGGACGATCGTTGCGAGAATGAGCGGGGGCAGGGCTATGAGCGTCGCCGCCGCCATCAGGCCGCCCCAGTTGGTCGAGCCCTCGCCGATGAAATTGAAGGAGGCGGCGATCAGGGTCTTCGTGTCGGAGTTCGACAGGACGAGCGCGAACAGGAAGTAGTTCCACGAGAATACGAAGGCGAGGATGGCCGATACGGCGAGGCCCGAGCTGACGAGGGGCAGGGCGATGCGGCGGAAGATGCGGAAGGGCGAACAGCCATCCACCTGCGCCGCCTCGAACACGCTGCGCGGAATGTTGTCGAAGAAGGGCAGCAGCACCCAGATCACGATGGGCATGGTGATGACTGCGTGGGTGAGGATGAGCGACCAGTAGCTGCCGATCATGCCCGCGTGGCGGAACATCACATACCAGGGAAGCAGGAACAGCGTTCCCGGAGCCATGCGCGCCACCAGCGTGACGATGGCCGGCCAGGTGATCCGGGTCCATGAGGCGACGAAGGCCGCCGGCGCGCCGAGAAGCATGCCGAGCGCCGTCGAGGAGACCGTGACCAGGATGCTGTTGAAGCCGTAATGCAGGAAGGGCGTGGTCTCCGACAGCGCGGCGTAATTGGACAGCGTGGGCGTGAAGAACAGCTTTGGCGGATAGGCCGTCACTTCATGGGAGAACTTGAAGGAGGACAGGACCATCCATGCGGTAGGCGTGATGACGATCACGCCGGCGAGGATGAGCAGGACGGTGTTCAGGCGCCCCATCCAGCGGTCGGTTTCGGTGATTTGGGTCATGTCTTTCCTCCTCACCAGGCGACGGTGTTGCGCAGGCGGTTGAGCACGAGCACCGTGCCCAGGACGATCACCGACAACGTGACCATCAGTGCGCTCGCATAGCCGAGCTGGAAGAACTCGAAGCCGGTGCGGAAGCCGTAGATGTTGAGCGTGGTCGATGCGTTGGCGGGGCCGCCCTGCGTGGTGATGTAGATGAGATCGAAGAAGCGCAGGAGGTCGACGCTGCGCAGAACCGTTGCCGTCACCAGTGTCGGCAGGAGAAGCGGCAGGGTGATGCGGTAGAAGATCCTGAAGCGCGAGGCTCCGTCGATCTCGGCGGCCTCGTAGACGCTTGGCGGCAGGGATTGCAGGCCGCCGAGCACGATGAGCGCGACATAGGGCGTCCATTGCCAGGTATCGATCAGGGCCAGCGTCGGCACCACGAAACCGGGTGAGGCGAGCCAGGCCGAGGGTGGCAGGCCGAGTGAGGTCAGAATGTAATTTGCCGCACCCAGCGAGGGGTCGAGAATGACGAGCCACATCATGCCGGCCACTACCGGAGGCATCATGAAGGGCGATATGAACAGCGAACGGATAATGCCCGGCAGCTTCTTGGCGCGAAACAGGAGAAGGGCCAGCCCGGTGCCGAGAACCAGTTGGAGAAACAGCGACAGGAAGTAGAGATAGGCCGTCACATAGATGCCGTTCCAGAACTGGCCGTCACCGACCATGCGGACATAGTTTCCGACGCCTTCGAAACGGGTCATTCCGGTTGGCGAGATAGACTGGAAGCTCAGCCAGATCGTGTAGCAGAAGGGGAAGGCGATCATCGCCACGGTGAACAGCACCGCAGGCATGGACAATGCCGCGAACTGGGCCGCGAACTGGGCCGCGAGCTGGGTCGCGAGTTGCGCTGCGTGCGGGCCTTTCTGGGTCGTGGAGGCACTCATTGTCATTCTCCGCTGTCAGCTTGCGAGAAACCCGCCGTCGACAGCATACACGCTGCCGGTCACATAAGCGGATGCGGGCATCAGGAGATACGCGACGGTGCCGGCAACCTCGTCGGGCTGGCCCCAGCGTTTCATGGCCGTTCGCGCCGCGATGTGATCGTAATGGGCCTTGTCCTTACGCCCCTCAGCGTTGATCGCGGTTTCGATGAAGCCGGGTGCCACAGCGTTGACGCGGATGCCATCGGGTGCCCAGGCGTGCGAAAGCGCTTTGGTCAGCATCACTACGCCGGCCTTGCTGGCGCAATATGCGGGGATGCGCGGAAGGGCGGAAAAAGCGTTCATGGAAGCGATGTTGACGATGGCGCCGCTGGTCTTCGACAGGGCTTCCCTGAAGGCGGTGCAGGCGCTGAAGGTTCCTGTGAGATTGACCTCGATCACCTGGCGAAAGACATCCAGCTCATATTCCGCGTCGCGCCGAAGAATGCCGGCGCAGTTGACCAAAGCGTCCACGCGGTTGAAGGCTTGCGCGAAGTCGCGCATGGCCGCGTCGTCGGTGACGTTCAGGACATGCAGTGAAAGCTTTTCATGGTCGGGTAAGCCGCACGTCTTGAACTCCTCCGCGCTTATGCCGGTCGCAGCCACCGTCGCGCCGAGATCGAGAAGCAGACGCGTGACGGAGGCACCGATGCCGCCGGCTCCACCGATGACAATCGCGGTGAACTCCGGATCAAGGGCAAAAGGGGAGGATGTGGGTGACACTTGCATGTTCCCTTCAGGCCGCGCGGGCGCTTTTCTTTCTGGTGTTGTAACGGGGCGGCGCTCCCGCCGCCCCGGAAGCGAGCGCGCTATTCGCGCTCGATCAGTGCATTCAGCTGCTTGTCGGCCTCGGCACAGGCTTCCTCCACCGTGCTGGTGCCAAGAAGCACCGCGTCGACGGCCTGGCCGATATGCTCGCGCGATTCCGGGTTCTGGATGATCGGATAGCCGACTTCCGAGGTGCCCTGGTCTGCCAGATGGCCAAGTGCCGCCTGCCATTCCTGACGCACAGGCTGTTCGCTGAGCCAGGCCTTGTATTCGGCATTTTCGGCAACTGCATTGCGCGGCGGGGCAATGCCTTCAAGTGCGAGCTTGGCCTGCATCTCGGGGCTGCTTGCCCATTGCACGAAATACCAGGCGGCGTCCGGATTGGAGCTGAAGTTCGACACGGCGAGCGCCCAGCCGATCGTGGTGGGATGCGAGCCGCCGTCGCCGGCCGGAAGCGGCATCAGGGCCGTATCCTCAAGCCGCGCACCGCCTTCCATGACAGCCGGGAACTCGTTGGAAGACTGGAACGACATGGCCGCGCGACCCTCACGATAGAGCGAGGTGAGCTGGTAGAAGGAGTAGTTGACGGCTCCGGGCGGCCCGTAATCCTTCAGAAGGTTCGCATAGAGGCCGATGGCCTTCTTGCCCTCGTCCGAGCACAGGTTGGACTTGCCGTCCTTCATGTAGCTTCCGCCCACATTGTGCAGGAAGTTGCTGAACGTGTAGGGCAGGGCGGGCTTCAGGCCGCGGCTTGCGAAGGCGGTGACGTCGGGCGCACATTCCTTCAGCTTGGCGGATATCTCGGGCAGGTCCTCGAGTTTGGACGGCGCCCCAAGGCCGCATTTCTCGAAGATGTCCTTGCGATAGTAGAGGATCGGCCCCTCGATGTTGAGCGGAACGCCGGTCAGGACATCATCGAAGACGGCGGCTTCCACCAGCGCGCTGCCGAAGCCGTCGAAATCGTAATCGGACGATACGGCGTTCTGCGTGTAGGGCTTCAGGTCCTTGTACCACCCGGCGGCGGCAAACTGGCGCCCCTCGCGTGACGGCAGGGTCATGAAGATGTCGACCTCATCGCTATGCGCGTTGAGCACGGTCAGCAGGCGCTGGCGCATCTGCTGTTCCTGATAGGTGTCCACGCGCAGCGTGATGCCGGTCAGAGCCTCGAACTCGTCCTTGTATTTCAGGACGTTGGTGGCCCAGGGATTGTTGTTGGCAAGAAAGGTGATCGTTTCGCCCTGATGCGCCTTCCAATCGAAATCCTGGGCGGCGGCGCCGGAAATCGCAGTGGTGGCGAGCAGGGCGGCGGCAAGCGCGCGCGACAAATTCAAGGGTAGCTGCATTGTGAATCCTCCCAAATTCCGTGCGCCGTTCCCTCCCGGAGCGGCGCTTGACAGTTCTCGACGAGAAACTGTAACCGGTTACATAAATCCGCTGGAGCGGCGAGTCAATCCACCTTCGTATGGTTTGCCTTCAATGCGCAAAGTCGTTACTAGACTGAATTTGGGGAGCCCGGTGCGTTCCGGGTCGGAGGAGAACTTACTGGAATTGGCATGAAACCGGTTGGCAGAAACACCCGGAAACCAGACTCCGGGGAAGGCAGGTCAGTGGGGATACGGGAGGTTGCGCGCCGCGCTGGAGTTTCCACGGCGACCGTCTCACGGGCCTTGAACAACCCGGATTCCGTGAGCGCAGCCCTGCGGGCGCGCATTCACGCCACGATCGATGAAATCGGTTACATACCGGACGCTTCCGCCCGAGCGCTCTCGTCGCGCAAGACGCGCACGATCGGCGCCATCGTTCCCACAATCGACAATGCGATGTTTGCGCAGGGGCTTCAGGCGCTGCAGACCTATCTCGCCACCAAGGATTACCTCTTGCTGCTGGCGACCAATGAATATGATCTGGAAGTGGAGCTGAAGCAGGCACGCAACCTCGTCAGTCGGGGGATCGACGGGCTCATCCTGCGTGGTGACCAGCGTCATGACGATCTGAGGCGCATGCTTCTCACGCAGAAGATTCCGTTTGTGAATGTGGGCGTCTATGAGCCGGAGAAGCCTTATCCGAGCATCGGCGTGAACAACACCGCCGCGGGCCGGCGCATCACCCGCCATCTCATGGATCTCGGGCATCGACGGGTGGCCGTCGTGGCTGCGCTCCAACGCAACAACGACCGTGCGCAGGCGCGTGTCGGTGGTGTTCTCGAGGTGCTGGAGGCGCATGATGCGGTGCCGCCGGAACGGTGGCGCCTGCAGGTGAACTACAAGCTCGATGATGCCCGTCAGGCCGCTCGCGTGCTGTTGACGGGCGCCGACCGGCCGACGGCTGTGATCTGCGGCAATGACGTCATTGCCTACGGGGTGATGCTGGAGGCGATCAAGCTCGGCATCGAAGTGCCGGAGCAATTGTCGGTCGTGGGGTTTGACGACCTGGAGTGGAGCCGCCACCTGCGGCCGAGCCTGACGACCATCCATATGCCGACGGACGAGATCTGGGTGCGGGCCGGCGAATATCTGGTGGAGCATCTCTCCGGCGGAGCGCCCATCATGCACCGGGAGATCGATTTCTCCATGGTGGTGCGCGAATCCACGGCTCCGCCGCCGCGCGATGAGGCCACTTAGCGGCCGGACGGTTTACCCACGGTTTTGTCTTCAGGCTGGCTCAACCCTGGCCGGGCAGATGGATGGAGTTCGCCACTTCCATGATTTGGGGGGCGAGTTCGTCGCGCACCTTTTCGACGGTCCAGCGGAGCGCGGAAACGGAGCACTGAACGGTTGCGACCGACGCGCCGCGGTCGGAAGGGATGGGGGCCGCGATGCCGATCTCGTTGACGATATTCTCGCCGAAGGTCAGGCCGTAGCCGCGCATGGCGGCTTCCTCCACTGCCTCCGCGATTTTTCCGCGATCGAGCGTGGTGCGCGGGGTCATCACCTTTATCGGCCAGGTCTCCACCGCCTTCCTGCGCTCCTCGGGGGGCTTGCAGGCGACCAGCGCGCGGCCGCTCGATGTGGTCAGGGCGGACAGGCGACGCCCGGCGATCATGGCGCCGAAGGCGGTGAGCTGTGTCGGGATGCGGATGATGTAGACGATCTCCGTTCCATCGATGCGGGCCACGTTCACCCGCTCGCCAAGCCTCCGTCCAAGCTCGATCACCTTGGGCATGGCAAGCTGCACCAGCGGATCGGACCAAAGATATGCATTGCCCAACTCGAGAAATTTCAAAGAGGGGCTGAAACGACGCGATTCCGGGTCCTTGTTGAGGTAGCCGATCTGGTGGAGCGTGTTGGTCAGGCGCTGTACGGCGCTCTTGTCCAGCCCCGTCAGTTGCGCCAGATCCGTGAGGCCCAGGGCGGTGTGATACTCGTTGAATGCACTCATGATGCGCATTCCTTTTTCGAGAGAACCGACAAAGAGCGTGTTCTGCTTTTCTTTTTCGTTCGCCACTTTTTTTGCCACCGGCGCGCCCCTTATGCGCAGTGCGGATAATCCACACCGCTCGTTTCGCAATTCGCTGCTTTCTTGACAAGCCTTCGACTGATTAATACGCTTAGTTATAATATGGTTTTCAATATTACTATATAATAAAATAGAGAAGAGGGGGCCGGCCAAGCCGGTTTGAAAACTGATGAAGACACGTCTCTTAGTAGGCTCCGTCGCCGCAGTTCTGGCGTTCAGCGGAAGCAATGCCCTGGCCGACAAGGCCAACGACACGCTCAATGTCGCCTTCACCAAGGAACTCGAATCCGTCGACAGCTATTTCAACTCGGCGCGGGAAGGGGTGATCTTCCAGCGTTCCGTGTGGGATGGCCTGCTCTATCTCAACCAGGAAACGGGTGAGTATGAGGGCAATCTGGCGACGTCCTGGCAGTGGGTCGACGACACCACGCTTGAACTGAAGCTGCGCGAGGGCGTGAAGTTTCACAATGGCGAGGAATTCGACGCCGACGATGTGGTCTACACTGTCAATTTCGTGGCCAAACCCGAAAACGGTGTCGTGGTTCAGCGCAACGTCAACTGGATGAAAGAGGCGGTCAAGGTCGACAAATATACCGTCCGTATCATCACCAACGGGCCTTTCCCGGCGGCGTTCGAATATCTGGCCGGCCCCGTCTCCATCTATCCCAACGAATATTATGCCGAGGCCGGCCCTGCCGGCATGGCGCTGAAGCCGGTCGGCACAGGCCCCTACCAGGTGGAAAGCGTCGAACCCGGCAAGCATTTCGTGCTCAAGAAATACGAGGGCTACCACGACGGCCCCAAGGGCGCGGCCGGCATCGGCACGGTCGATATCCGCACCATTCCCGACGTGAACACCCAGCTCGCCGAGCTGTTCAGCGGCGGTCTCGATTTCATCTGGGGCGTTCCCGCGGACCAGGCGGAAAAGATTGCCGCCATGGGCCGCTTCACGGTTGCCAATGAAAGCACGATGCGTATCGGCTATCTGGAGCTCGATGCGGCCGGCCGCAGCGGCGATCACCCGATCACCAAGACGAAGGTCCGCCAGGCGATCGCCCATGCAATCGACCGTCAGGCCATTGTGGACAGCCTTCTCAAGGGCAAGTCCAAGGTGGTGAATTCCGCCTGCTTCCCCACCCAGTTCGGCTGCGAGCAGGACGTGACCGTCTATGACTACGATCCGGAGAAGGCGAAGGCGCTTCTGGCGGAAGCGGGTTATCCGGACGGGTTCTCCGTCGATCTCCATGCCTATCGCGACCGGCCCTATGCGGAAGCGATGCTGTCCTACCTCGCCAAGGTCGGCATTCAGGCCAATCTGAAATATCTCCAGTATTCGGCGCTGCGCGACATGCGCTTCAAGGGCGAGACCGGCATGAGCTTCCAGACCTGGGGCTCGTATTCGGTCAATGACGCTTCGGCCATCACCAGCCAGTTCTTCAAGCATGGCGCGGAGGATTTTGCGCGCGACGACGAGGTTCTGGCCTGGCTGAACGCGGCAGACACCTCCGTCGACCCGGCCGTGCGCAGGGAGAATTATTCCAAGGCATTGAAGAAGATCGCGGATCAGGCCTATTGGGTTCCGCTCTTCTCCTACAATTCCAACTATGTCTTTACCCAGGATGCGGAGTTCACGCCCACGCCCGACGAGGTGGTGCGTTTCTTCCAGGTGAACTGGAAGCAGTGACCCTGAAAGCGCCGGCGTTCGCGCGCCGGCGCCCGATCCATCCGTCGGGAAAAGACATATGCTCGCTTTCGCTTTGAAACGGCTGGGGCTTGCCGTCCTCGTCACTTTGACCGTATCGCTGGTCAGCTTCAGCCTCCTTTTCATGTCCGGTGACCCGGCCTCGGCCATTGCCGGCGAAAACGCCAGTGCGACCGATATCCAGGCGATCCGTACGCTCTACGGTTTCGACCGGCCGTTTCTCGTCCAGTACACGGACTGGCTTTTCAGCGCGCTGGGCGGCGATTTCGGCCAGAGCTATTATTTCAAGCTGCCGGTTGCCGATCTCATCGCGGATCGCCTGTCGACGACCATGCTCCTGGGTATTTGCGGCATCTCCTTCGCGCTTTTAACGGCGGTGCCGCTTGGCGTTGCAGCCGCCGTGCGGCCCAATTCCTTCATCGACCGGTTGGCGCTGTTCCTGTCGGTGATGGGGCAGGCCATGCCGAGTTTCTGGTTCGGCCTCGTGCTGATCGTGATCTTCTCGATCAAACTGGGCTGGCTGCCGCCTTCCGGTTCTTCGAACTGGCAGAACTTCGTCATGCCGACCGTCGTGCTGGGTTATTATGCGATGCCCGCCATCATGCGGCTGACGCGGGCGGGCATGCTGGACGTGCTCAATGCGGACTATATCCGTACGGCGCGCGCCAAGGGGGCGAGCGAATGGCGGGTGATGTTCAAGCATGCGCTGCGCAACGCGGTGGTGCCGGTGGTCAGCCTGGCTGCGGTGCAGATGGGCTTCATGCTCGGCGGTTCCATCGTCGTGGAATCGATCTTCGCGCTGCATGGCGCCGGCTATCTCGCCTGGGAGTCCATCGCGCGCAACGACCTGCCGACGGTGCAGGCGCTGATCCTGATCTTCTCCCTGTTCTACATCGTGTTCACGTTCCTGTCGGATCTGGCCAATGCCTGGCTCGATCCGCGCATCCGGGTGGGGTGAGGCCATGGCGCGCACTATCGAGACCGTCGCCGAGGAAATCCGCAGCCCGAGCCCTGGCGCCATGCTGCGCCGGCGCGTCTTTGGCCATTATGGGCTTGTCTTTGGCATCGCTGTTCTGTCGATCATCATTCTGATCGCGCTTTTCGCGCCTCTGCTGACCAGCCATGATCCGTATACGCAGGACCTGATGGCGCGCATGAAGCCGCCCTTCTGGATGGCGGGTCACGATCCGGCCCATCTTCTGGGCACGGACCATCTGGGCCGCGATTATCTCGCCCGCCTTCTTTACGGTGCACGCATTTCCCTTGCCATCGGCGCCGTTGCTGCGCTGATTTCCGGGTTGATCGGCACGGCGATGGGGGTTGCTGCGGGATATTTCGGCGGGAAAGTGGACCTTGTCGTTACCTTCCTCATCAATGTCAGGCTCGCCATGCCTGTGGTTTTGGTGGCGCTTGCGGTGGTGGCCATTCTCGGCGGATCGCTGCAAGTGGTGATCGTGGTGCTCGGCCTGCTCCTGTGGGACCGCTTCGCCGTAGTCATGCGCTCTTCCGTCATGCAGGTGCGGGACCTGGAATATGTGAATGCCGCCAAGGCCATCGGCTGCTCGGTTCCGCGTATCGTGCTGTCCGAGATCATGCCCAATGTCCTCAACAATCTCATCGTGGTTGCGACGCTCGAAATGGCTCACGCGATCCTGCTGGAAGCCGCTCTTTCCTTCCTGGGACTGGGTGTCCAGCCGCCGACGCCTTCCTGGGGGCTGATGATTTCGGAAGGCAAGCAGATGATGCTGTTTGAGCCGTGGCTGATCGCCATTCCCGGCGTCGCGCTCTTCATCCTGGTGCTTGCCATCAACCTGCTCGGCGACGGCCTGCGCGACGTCACCGCACCGGAAAACAGGGGGTAGGCATGGGTGTAGGCATGGGGGTAGGCATGGACGATCCGATCCTGAGTGTTCGCCATCTCACCATCGACATTCCACTGGCGCAGGGCACCATGCATGCGGTGCGCGGCATCGGGTTCGACCTGAAACGCGGCGAGACGCTGTGCATCGTGGGGGAATCGGGCAGCGGCAAGTCGCTCACCTCGCTCGCCATCATGGGGCTTTTGTCGAAGAAGCTGAGGCAGAAGGCCGAGAAGCTGGAATTCGCCGGGGTGGATCTGCGCAACCAGACGCCGCGCATGATGCGCGGCCTGCGCGGCGACCGCATGGCGATGATCTTCCAGGAACCCATGACCTCGCTGAACCCTGCCTATACGATCGGCGATCAGCTGGAGGAGGCCTATCTCCTGCATCGCAAGGCCGGCAAGGCGGAAGCGCGCGCCCGAGCGGTTGAGCTGCTGGGCAAGGTGGGCATCACGGCCGCCGAAAGCCGCCTGTCGCAATATCCGCATCAGTTGTCGGGAGGGCTTCGCCAGCGCGTCATGATCGCCATGGCGCTGATGTGCGAACCTGAACTCATCATCGCCGACGAACCGACCACGGCGCTCGATGTCACCATCCAGGCGCAGATCCTGCGGCTTCTGTCGGACCTCCAGCGTGAGATGAACATGGCAATGATCCTCGTCACGCATGATCTGGGCATTGTGGCGCGCATCGCCGACAAGGTGGCGGTCATGTATGCGGGCGAGGTGGTGGAACAGGGCACGGCGGCTGAAATCTTCGACAATCCGCGCCATCCCTATACGCGCGGTCTTCTGCGCTGCATTCCCGTTCCGGGCAAGACCAAGCCAGGAGAGCGGCTTGGCTCCATCCCCGGCATCGTCCCGTCTCTGGTGGGTAGCGTCCAGGGCTGCGCTTTCCGTGGGCGCTGCGATGTTGCCGAGCCGATCTGTTCTGAACTGGTTCCCGTTCAGGAGGAGGGGCAGGAACACATGTGGCGCTGCATCCACGATATCGGCGAAGGGGCAGACGAGGGGGAGAGACCATGAGCGCCAGCGTCACTTCCCCGGTGTTGGAACTCGTTTCCGTCACCAAGACCTATCAGGTCAAACAGGGCATGTTCGCCAAGCCGAAACCCCTGCACGCCCTCAACGGCGTGGACCTTAAGCTCAATCGCAAGGATGTGCTCGGCCTGGTGGGCGAATCCGGTTGCGGCAAATCCACGCTCGCCAAGATACTGCTCGGCCTCGAAATGCCGACCGAGGGCAAGGTTCTCGTGGACGGCAAGGAGATCACCGCGCGTGAAAGACGGGTCCTCGCCCGGCGCATCCAGCCGGTTTTCCAGGATCCCTATTCCTCGCTCAACCCGCGCAAGAGCATCGAGGACATCATTGCCTTGCCGCTCGTCGTGCATGGGGTGGGCGACAGCGCATCGCGTGCGCAGTCGGTCACGAAGATGCTTGATCTCGTAGGGCTTCCGGCGCGGGTCAGGCGCGGCTATCCGAACCAGCTTTCAGGTGGGCAGCGGCAGCGTGTCGCCATAGCGCGCGCGCTCATCATGAACCCGGAAATCGTCATTTGCGACGAGCCGACCTCGGCGCTCGACGTATCCGTTCAGTCGCAGATCCTCAACCTTCTGGGCGACCTGCGCGATGAGCTCGGGCTGACCTATCTCTTCATCAGCCACAATCTGGCGGTGGTGGAACATCTGGCGACGCGGGTCGCAGTCATGTATCTCGGCCAGGTGGTGGAGGAGGCGCCCTCGCAGGCGCTGTTTTCCAACCCGCGCCATCCCTACACGCAGGCGCTGCTGGATTCGGTGCTGACGCCCGATCCCTCGCTTTCGGTGCCGGAAACCCACCTCGGGGCCGCCTATCCCAATCCGATCTCGCCGCCGGCGGGCTGCCGCTTCCATCCGCGTTGCGTGCAGGTGAGGGATGTCTGCCGCACCGCGCCGCCGCCGCGCATCCGGGAGCCGGGCGGCCATGTGGATTGCCATCTCTATGCAACCGCGGCCGCCGGTGACGTGAGCAGGACACAACCATGAGCAATTTTTCGAATAGCCAAAGGGTGCGCAAACATGTGACCACCACTGCCGGTGGCGTTGTTGCGGCACAGCACAAGATTGCTGCCGAGATCGGCGCCTCGGTTCTGGAGGCCGGCGGTGACGCGGTCGATGCGGCGGTTGCCACCTCCTTCGCCATCGGCGTCGTGGAGCCGTGGATGAGCGGCCCGGCAGGCGGCGGCACCATGGTCATCTGGCGGGAAAAGGAGCAGAAGGCCGAGACGATACAGTTCGGCATGCGCTCGCCCGCTGGTCTTGATCCTGCGGATTATCCCCTTTCGGGGGCGGGAAAGGCCTCCGACCTCTTTCCCTGGGCGGCGGTGGTGGATGACCGGAACATTCAGGGCGCAACGGCGATCGCCGTGCCGGGCGTCGTCGCGGGCATGGAGCTTCTGCACAAGACCTATGGCGGCATGAGTTGGCGGGAGTTGCTCACCCCGGCGGTGGGGTTGGCGCGCGAGGGCATGCTGGTCGACTGGTATGCCTCGCTGATCATCGCTTCCACGGCGCGCGAGCTGGCCAAGGACGCGGATGCCGCGGCTCTTTTCCTCGATGAAGGGACCTGGCCGAAGGTCGCCGGATGGACGGCGCTTTCGGCAACGCGTCTTGACCAGTCGCGCATGGCGGACATGCTTGCAAGGCTTGCCGATGCAGGTGCGCGCGATTTCTATGAAGGCGATATCGCCACCGCGCTTGCCGGCGACATCAGGGCCAAGGGCGGGTCGTTGTCGCGAGAGGACCTGGCCGCCTACCGGGCGCGCCTCACGCCTGCGCTCGAGGTTTCCTATCGCGGCGGAACGGTGCATGCCTCTTCGGGCCTCACGGCAGGCGAAAACCTCGTTGAATGTCTTGCCATGATGGAAGAAGCCTTCGTGCCGGGGGTCGCTCCGGATGCGGCAAGTTTCGCCGCGACGGCGCGCGCGCTTGGCGCGGCCTATGAGCGGCGTCTGCGCGAGATGGGCGATGGCGAGGCACCGCACGCGCCCTCCTGCACGACCCATTTCAGCGTGGTGGACCGGCATGGCAATATGTGCGGGGTGACGCAGACGCTGCTTTCCATCTTCGGATCGCGCGTGGTTTCGCCATCCACCGGGCTTCTCATGAACAACGGCATCATGTGGTTCGATCCGGAGCCGGGCCGCCCGAATTCGCTGGCGCCGGACAAGGCCTGCCTGATGAATGTGTGCCCGGCAATCGGCGCCAGAAACGGGCGGCGTTTCGCGCTCGGCGCTTCCGGCGGGCGCAAGATCCTGCCGGCCGTGCTCAACCTCACCTCGTTCCTCATGGATTTCGACATGACGCTGGAGGAGGCTTTCCACCATCCGCGCGTCGACAATAGCGGCGGCGGGACCATCGTCGCCGACGAGGACCTGCCCGACGCGGTGATCGGAGCCCTTGAAACGGTTCATCCGGTCGTCACCTCGAAACGGACCGTTTTTCCCTATGCCTTCGCGTGCCCGGCGGGCGTATTGCGCGATGGCAGCATGAATATGGGGTGCACGGAGATCATGTCGCCATGGGGCGATGCCGTGCCCGAATTGAAAGGAGCCTAGCCGTGGCAAGCCGCGAAAACGTCATCGCGCGTGTGAAGGAGTATGCGTCTTCGGGCGCTTTCGTCGACGAGTTGTCGCGCATGATCGCCTATGAGAGCGAGAGCCAGGAGCCTTCGCAGCGCCCGGAACTCTTGCGCTACCTCACGGAGGAGATGGCGCCCAAGCTGGCCGATATGGGTTTTTCGCATCAGATCCTCGAAAATCCCGTCGATCCCGGCATGCCCTTCCTCCAGGCCGAGCGGATGGAGGATCCGTCCTATGAAACCGTCCTGGTCTATGGCCATGGCGACGTGATCCGCGCGCAGACCGATCAATGGCGCGAGGGGTTGCACCCTTTCAGGACGGTGATCGAGGGCGACAGGCTCTACGGGCGGGGTACGGCCGACAACAAGGGGCAGCATTGCATCAATATCGCTGCCCTGCGGGCCCTGCTGGCCGAGCGCGGCAGCCTGGGCTTCAACTGTCGCATCGTCATCGAGACGGGTGAGGAATGCGGTTCGCCGGGGCTTGGCGATCTGTTCAGGCTTCATCCCGACCTGTTTGCCGCCGATGTGCTGATCGCTTCCGACGGTCCAAGGCTTCACCCCGACCGCCCGACCATGTTCATGGGATCTCGCGGGGGCGTGAATTTCGATCTCAGGGTCGATCTGCGCGAAGGGGCGCATCATTCCGGCAATTGGGGCGGGCTTCTGCGCGATCCCGCCATCGTGCTTGCCCATGCCATCGCCTGCATCGTGGACCGGCGTGGGCAGATACAGATTCCCGAATGGCGTCCGGACAGTCTCACTCCATCCGTCCGGGCGGCTCTGGCCGAATGCCCCGTTGGCGGTTTCGAAGGACCCGAGATCGATCCGAACTGGGGCGAGGAGAGCCTGACTCCCTCGGAGCGGGTGTTTGGCTGGAACAGCTTTGCCGTTCTTGCCCAGAAGAGCGGTGTGCCGGAAGCCCCGGTGAACGCCATTTCTGCCTCGGCAAACGCCCATTGCCAGCTTCGCTATGTCGTCGGCACCGATCCCGAAGACATCCTGCCGGCCTTGCGGCGGCATCTCGACCGTAACGGTTTTCAGGAGGTGGAGATCATCCCGGCGCGCCGCGGCCTGTTCCGGGCGACGCGGCTCGATCCCAACCACCCCTGGGTGAAACGGGTGCGCGCCTCCATAGAAGAGACCACAGGCAAGCAGGTGGCCGTATTGCCGAACCTTGCGGGCTCACTGCCGAACGAGACTTTTGCGGAAATCCTGAACCTGCCGACCGTCTGGGTGCCGCACTCCTATCCGGGCTGCTCGCAACATGCACCCAATGAGCATCTTCTGCTTTCCGGCAGCGCAGAGGCGCTGGCCATGATGGCCGGCATCTTCTGGGACATTGCCCAAGCGCAGCAAGGCCGTGCCGGAGCGGAGATGGCGAGCGTCAAGTAACCCCTTTTCGAAGCGACCGCTTGCGGGCCATTTCTCGAACGAGGATGGCCCGTCTTTTTTGAGCGGTTCATCGTTTTATGGAAATGCTTTAGCTCCTGCCGTTGGCGCTCGTGGTTTCGCGGCGGTTCAGATTGGCGATCAGATCGCTGAAACGATCGCCCTGGACGGCAATGTGGTCGCGCAGCAATGTGCGGGCGCGCTCGGCATCGCCGGCGAGAATGGCCTCCACGATGGCGGCATGCTCGCTGAAGGAGGTGCGGGTGCGGTTGCGCACGCGCAGTTGCAGGCGCCGATAGGGGCGCAGCCGGCGATGCAGCGCGATGCATTGCTCCTCCAGAAAGCCGCTGTGGCTGGCCGCATAGATGGCGTGGTGGAAAACCTCGTTGCTGTAGTAATAGGGGTCGGTCTCGCCGCTTTCTGCGGAAATCTCGCACTGGCGATGACTATCCAGGATCGCAGTCCTGTCCTCTTCCGTATGCCTGCGGGCAGCGAGCGCGCCGGCCATGCTCTCCAGTTCCGCCATCACCTCGAACATTTCATAGATGCGGTTCGGTCCCGGATCGACCACCACGGCGCCGCGTCGCGGACGCGTTTCGACAAGACCGATGGCGCTGAGCTGCATCAGCGCCTCGCGGATCGGCGTGCGCGACACCCCGAAGCGGGCTGCAAGCTGGGCCTCGTCCAGCCGCTCGCCGGGCGAGAACTCCCCCGTCACGATGCCGTTTTCTATCTCGTCGCGCAGCTTGTGGAAGGTGTTCTGGGTCATTTCTCTTTCCGTCCGCCCCGTTTTCGAATGCGTAATTCTCTTTTTTGTATACAAGACAATTGACTTTGAGCACAAGATTCGCAAGCCTTCAAATCCGTCCGGCTGGAGGGCCGGGAGATCAGGGAGGAAATCATGCAGAATTATATCAAGTCACTGAGGCTTGCGGCTTGCGTTGCCGTTGGCTGTCTGGCGGCGGGTGCTGCCGGTGCCCAGACCGTGCTGAAAGCGTCGCACCAGTTTCCCGGCGGCAAGGGCGATATTCGCGACGAAATGGTGCAGATGATCGCGCGCGACGTCGCGGCGGCCAATGTGGGGCTGGAAATCCAGGTGTTTCCTGGCGCCTCGCTGTACAAGCCAAATGACCAGTGGAACGCCGTCACGCGTGGTCTTCTGGCGCTTACCTCGTTCCCGCTCGATTATGCTTCGGGCCGTCATCCTGAGTTCTCGGCGACCCTCATGCCCGGCATCGTGGGCAATTTCGACCGGGCTATCCGCCTCAACGATTCCGATTTCATGAAGGATATCAAGAAGATCATCGACGATGCGGGCGCGATGGTCATTTCGGATGCGTGGCTTTCGGGCGCGTTTGCTTCCAAAAAGGGCTGCATCACCTCGCCGGACACGGTGAAGGGGCAGGTCATCCGCGCGGCTGGACCCGCCTTCGAGGAGATGCTAGCGGCAGCCGGCGCTTCCATCACCTCCATGCCGTCGTCTGAAATCTACACCGGCATGCAGACCAATGTTCTCGATGCCACCAACACCTCATCGGCGAGCTTCGTCTCCTACCGGCTCTACGAGCAGGTGAAATGCCTGACGGCGCCCGGCGAAAACGCCTTGTGGTTCATGTATGAGCCGGTGCTGATGTCGAAGAAGGTGTTCGATGGCCTGACGCCCGAGCAACAGAAGGCGATCCTTGATGCGGGCGAGAAGGCGGAAGCCTTCTTCAACGAGGAAATCCGCAAGGGCGACGAACTGCTCATCAAGACCTTCAAGGATGCCGGTGTCGAGGTGGTCGAGATGTCGAAGGACGATTACGACGCCTGGCTCGGTGTCGCCAAGCAGTCGGCATACAAGAACTTCGCCGAGAATGTTCCAAACGGCGACAAGCTGATCGAGAAGGCGCTGGCGGTTCAGTGAGGAGTGGCTCCGGCGGCGCGGCTTCGCTCGCGCCGCCAGATGCTGTTCCGCATGAGGATTTGAATGATGGTGATGGGCTACATCAAGGCCGTCGGCACAATTTCGCGGGGGCTCGCCGTCGTCGCGACCCTGTTGCTGATCGCGGCCATGCTGGTTGTGTGCCAGATGATCCTGTTGCGCTACGTCTTCCGCCTGCCGACGATCTGGCAGAACGATTTCGTGGTGTTCGGGGCAACAGCCGCCATGTTTCTCGGCGCGCCCTATGTGCTGCTCAAGGGCGGGCATGTGGGGGTCGACGTGGTGGAACTGATGGTGGGGGAGGGAACACGCAGGCGCTTGCGTCTCGTGGCCAGCCTTTTGGGGCTGTCTTTCTGCCTCATCATGCTGGCGGCGACGGGCGTGCAGTTTCATGAAGCATGGGCAGGAAACTGGAAGCATTCCAGCGTCTGGGCGCCGCCTCTATGGGTCCCGTTGTCTGCGTTGCCGATCAGCTTCGGCGTTCTGTCCCTGCAATATATCGCCGAGATCGCCGCGCAGATCTCGGGTGTCACGGTCGTCGGAAAAATCAGCGAAGTCGAAGAGGCCACGCGATCCGGTGGATCGCCGGCCGATGCCGGACAGGCCATGAAGGAGAATGCCCGATGAGCCCGACCTTTGCCGGCCTGACCATCGTTGCTGCCCTTTTCGTGCTCCTGGGAACGGGAATGCCGATTGCCTTTGCCCTCGGGCTCGCGGCATTCGTCGCGCTGTTCCTGCAGAGTGGGCTCGACATCTTCTACGTGCTTGGCGACACGATGTTTTCGGGCATCGCCAACCTCGCCTATGTGGCGATCCCCATGTTCGTCCTGATGGGAGCGGCAGTTGCCTCTTCGCCGGCGGGAGCCGATCTCTATACGGCGCTCGACCGCTGGCTGAACCGCATTCCCGGCGGGCTCGTCCTGTCGAATATCGGCGCCTGCGGCATCTTTTCCGGCATGACCGGCTCGTCGCCCGCCACCTGCGCGGCCATCGGCAAGATGGGCATTCCCGAGATGCTGCGGCGTGGTTATCCGACTTCGGTCGCCACCGGCTCCATCGCCGCCGGGGGCACGCTCGGCATCCTCATTCCGCCCTCTGTCACATTGATCGTCTACGGCATTTCCACGGAAACCTCCATCGGCCGCCTGTTCATGGCTGGCGTGTTTCCGGGCATCATGCTCACGGCGATGTTCATGGCCTGGGCAATCATCGATTGCCGGCGCAAGGGCTATGATTTCGCAGCAAGGGCCGTGCGTTTCACCTTGCGTGAAAAGCTCGCGGGCCTGCCGCGCGTTCTGCCGTTCATGCTCATCATCGCAGGCACGCTCTATGTGCTTTACGGCGGCCTTGCCACGCCGTCGGAAGCGGCGGGCGTGGGGGCGATGCTGACGCTTCTCGTGGTGGTGATCGCCTACCGGCTGTTCCGCTTCAAGCCCATTGCCTCCATCTTCGGCTCGGCCATGCGCGAGAGCGTGATGATCATGATGATCATGGCGGCGGCAGAGCTCTTCGCCTTCGCGCTGTCTTCGCTTTTCATCACCCAAACAATCGCCTCGGCCATCGCCGACATGGAGGTCAACCGCTGGGTGCTGCTCGGGGTCATCAACGTCTTCCTGCTGGTGGCCGGTATGTTCCTGCCGCCCGTCGCCGTGATCGTGATGACGGCGCCGATGCTTTTTCCCATCGTCACGCAGGCGGGGTTCGACCCTTACTGGTTCGCCATCATCCTGACGATCAATATGGAGGTGGGCCTCATCACGCCGCCCATCGGCCTCAATCTGTTCGTCATCAATGCCATAGCGCCCGGCATTCCCACGCGGGATATTCTCTGGGGGGCGCTGCCCTATGTGCTGGTGATGTTCCTGGCGATCCTCATCCTGTGCATCTTCCCGGAGATCGCCACCTGGCTGCCCAACCACATGATGGGAGTTGTCCGATGAATGGCGCCACCTTTTTCAGCGATATGCTGCAGGCCATCACCGACCGCGGCCGGCGGGTCCTGTCCTTCAACATTCGCGAGGAGGGTGGCGCAAAAGGCATGGCGGCTCTGGAAGCTGCGTGCGAGACGCTGCTTTCAAGCCGGGGCGAGGCGTCCGGCATGGCGCTTGCCAAGGAGATCGCAGAAAGGTGGGAAGGGCTGGATGCCGAGCGGCAGCAGGCCTTCATGACAATGCTTCTGGAACGTTTCGGGCCTGACACCGAGCGGCTGGACAAGGCCATCGAGGCCTATCGTGCCAAGGCGACGACCGCGGCGCTCCTGGAGCTGAGCGCCGCGGCGGAGCCGCGTCGGCAGGAACTCATCCGCCGCCTCAATCTCGCGCCGAAGGGCATCTCGACACTGGTGCATATGCGCGAAGCGCTTCTGCGGATGAAGGCGGAAGACCCCAACCTCGCGGCGGTGGATGCGGATTTCGCGCATCTCTTCGCCTCCTGGTTCAATCGGGGTTTCCTGACGCTCTGGCCGATCAGCTGGTCGACGCCGGCGGACATCCTGGAAAAGATCATCCGCTATGAGGCGGTGCATCAGATCGAGGATTGGGACGAACTGCGCCGCCGTCTGAAACCCGACGATCGCCGTTGCTTCGCCTTCTTCCACCCGCAATTGGTGGACGAGCCGCTGATTTTTGTGGAGGTGGCGCTCACGAAGGACATTCCCGGCAATATCGCCGATGTCCTGCGCCAGGACAGGGCGCTGGTGCGGGCGGACGAAGCGACGACGGCCGTCTTCTACTCCATCTCCAATTGCCAGTCCGGGTTGCGGGGCGTTTCCTTCGGAAACTTTCTCATCAAGCAGGTGGTGGAGGACCTGCGGCGCGAACTGCCGAGGCTCAACACGTTCGTGACGCTTTCGCCGGTTCCGGGATTTGCGGATTGGGTGGCGCGTGAACGCCAGGCGGGCGAGGGCGGAGCGCTGGACGGGGAGGACCTCGCGGCGCTCTCGGCGCTCGATGATCCGCAATGGGTGGAGGACGATGAGGCGGTGACCGCACTGCGGCCCGTCATGACCGGTCTCGCCGCGCGCTATCTGCTGAATGCGCGCTCCCCCGGAGGCCGTGTCCTCGATCCCGTCGCGCGCTTTCATCTGGGCAATGGAGCGCGCCTCGAACGCATCAATTTCCTTGCCGACCGTTCGCCGCGCGCCATGCGGCAGGCGCATGGCATGATGGTCAATTATCTCTACAAGCTCGACGATATCGAGACCAATCACGAGGCTTTCGCGACGCGGGGCGAGGTGGCCGCATCCTCGGCTGTGCGGCGGCTGGCGCCGGCGGGGCGCTAGGACAGGGTATCTGGAGGCACGCGGCGTTCGGGAATGCCGGGTTTGCGGAAAATGGGCAACGGCCTGAAAGACAGAGTAGGAACTGCATCATGAGCAACCATATGTTCGACGCCATCAGAAAAGCAGCGCGGCCGGACGCTCCCTTCATCGAGACACTGGACGGCAAGGTCTGGACCTATGGGGAGATGCTCGACTTCTCGGGCAGGCTCGCCCATGTGCTGCGTACCCTTTCGGTTGAGCCGGGGGACCGTGTTGCGGTGCAGGTGGAAAAAAGCCCCGAAGCGCTGATGCTCTATCTCGCTTGCCTGCGGGCGGGGGCGGTCTATCTTCCGCTCAATACGGCCTATACGACCGCCGAACTCGATTACTTCATCGGCGATGCGCAGCCGCGCCTCGTGGTCGTTTCGCCAGGCTCGGCAGAGGGATTGCGCCCCGTTGCGCAGGCCCATGGCGCGCGTCTCGAAACGCTTGACGAGAAGGGGGGCGGTTCCCTTCTGGAGCAGATGAGCGGGGAGGGCGCCGACTTCGAGGATGTCGCGCGGGGGGCGGACGACCTGGCAGCGATCCTCTACACCTCCGGCACGACCGGGCGTTCCAAGGGTGCCATGCTTTCGCATGACAATTTGCTTTCCAATGCACTGACGCTCTGCGACTACTGGCGCTTCAGCGCATCGGACCGGCTGATCCATGCCCTGCCGATCTTCCATACGCACGGGCTGTTCGTTGCCTCGAACGTGATCCTGCTTTCGGGCGCGTCGATGTTCTTCCTGCCGAAATTCGATGCCGACACGGTGCTGGGGCTGATGCCGCGCGCCACGGCGCTGATGGGCGTTCCGACCTTCTATGTGCGGCTGGTCCAGCATGAAGGGCTGACGCGCGAGGCGGCCTCCACGATGCGCCTGTTCGTTTCGGGTTCCGCGCCGCTTCTGGCCGAAACCCACAAGCGCTTTCGCGAGCTGACCGGTCACGCCATTCTCGAGCGCTACGGCATGACCGAAACCAACATGAACACCTCCAACCCCTATGATGGAGACCGGGTTGCGGGCACGGTCGGCTTTCCGCTGCCCGGCGTCTCGCTCAGGGTGGTCGACCCCGAGACGGGCGCGGTGGTGGCCGATGGCGAAACGGGCATGATCGAGGTCAGCGGCCCCAATGTCTTCAAGGGCTATTGGCGCATGCCGGAAAAGACCAAGGCGGAGTTTCGCGACGACGGTTTCTTCATCACGGGCGACCTCGGCAAGATCGACGAGCGAGACTATGTCCACATTGTCGGGCGGGGGAAGGACCTTGTGATCTCCGGCGGCTATAATGTCTATCCGAAGGAAATCGAGACCGAGATCGACCTCTTCCCCGGCGTGATGGAGAGCGCCGTGATCGGCCTGGCACATCCCGATCTCGGCGAGGGGGTGACTGCCGTTGTGGTTGCCGAACCCGGAACGGATTTGGATGAAAAGGCCATCCTCAAGGGGCTGGAGAAACGTTTGGCGCGCTACAAGCAGCCCAAGCGCATTCTCTTCGTGGACGAGTTGCCGCGCAACACGATGGGCAAGGTGCAGAAGAACATCCTGCGCCAGTCCTATGCCGACCTCTATCAGCCCGCGAATGCGGGGTAGGGGGAGCCCAGGGCGGCGAGCGCTCTTGGAGAAGAGAAGGCCGGTGGGGCGGCGGCAGGTCTCGCTGCCGACGCCGGCTCTTATCGTGAATGGCTCTACAAGAATTTGAAAGCGGCTGCGGCGGTCTCCGATGGATATATGGGTCTGTGGAAACCATGCCGTGGCCGAGACCCGGTCAGGCCGCCGTTGCCGGGTAACCGGCTTCTTCCAGAACCTGCAGGATGGCGGCCTGCGTGGCGGTGGTCTCCACCTCGACCATGCGCGCTGCCGGATCGGCCTTGATCGCGGCGTCGGCATCGACCGACCGGATCGCTTTGGTGACGGACCTGGCGCATCCACCGCAGGTCATGCCTTCGATTTTGAGCTCCATGAGATTGCTCCTTGTTTCGGTCTCAAGGCACTCAAGATGGAGTTTCCAACGATGGTAAGGTCAAGAGGCATGAAAAAGGAAATTCCGCTCTTGACCTTACCATCGTTGGAAACCCCATCTTCCGTCCGAACCTGAATTTCGGAATGAGAAGGAGGCGACCATGAATGCCCCGGTTCGGTCAACGGATTTGTCACGAACACTATCGCTCCCCATTGAAGGCATGACCTGCGCGTCCTGTGTCGGGCGCGTGGAAAGGGCCCTCAAGGCTGTGCCCGGCGTCACCGGCGCAGTCGTCAACCTGGCGACCGAAAAGGCGAGCCTAACGACTTCAGCTCCCATCGCGCGCGAAGCGCTCGTCAAGGCCGTGGAGGATGCAGGCTATGAGGTTCCGGCAAGCTTCGCCGCGCCTTCGGCAAGCTCGCTGGAGATCGCAATCGAGGGCATGAGCTGCGCTTCCTGTGTCGGTCGGGTCGAAAAGGCTCTCAAGGCGGTACCCGGTGTCACAGACGCCGTGGTCAACCTCGCAACCGAAAAGGCCACCGTTCAGGGTGCGGTCGAAACGGCGGCCATTCTGGCGGCTATCGAGAATGCGGGCTATGACGCCAAAGTGATTGCGGCGACAGGCGGCACCAGTCAGACGGAGACGGATGAGCGTGCCGGGAAAAAGGAAGCCGAACGCCGCGAATTGACCCGTGACTTCACCCTTGCGGCAGTGCTTACGGCACCGGTTTTCATCCTCGAGATGGGATCGCATCTCATTGCGGGCGTGCACGCTCTTATCGCGGCGACGATCGGCATGCAGAACAGCTGGTACCTTCAGTTCGCGCTGACGACGCTGGTGCTGTTCGTGCCGGGCATCCGCTTCTATCACAAGGGGTTGCCGGCCCTGTGGCGCCTGGCGCCCGACATGAACTCGTTGGTGGCCGTCGGTTCGCTCGCGGCTTACGGATATTCGCTGGTCGCGACCTTCGCGCCCGGTTTCCTGCCTGCGGGAACGGTGAATGTCTATTTCGAGGCGGCGGCGGTCATCGTGACCCTGATCCTGCTTGGCCGGTTGCTTGAGGCGCGTGCCAAGGGGCGCACTTCCGAGGCGATCAAGCGTCTGGTCGGACTGCAGGCCAAGACGGCGCGTGTGCGCAGGGATGGCAAGACTGTCGAACTGCCGATCGACTCCGTGGCCTCGGGGGACATTGTGGAGATTCGCCCCGGCGAACGCGTTCCCGTGGATGGCGAAGTCTTCGAGGGTGAAAGCTATATCGATGAATCGATGATCACCGGCGAGCCGATCCCGGTTTTCAAAAAGGATGGCAGCGACGTCGTGGCCGGGACTGTGAACCAGAACGGCGCCTTCGCTATTCGTGCGACGGCGGTCGGCGGCGATACGGTGCTTTCCCAGATCATCCGCATGGTCGAGGAAGCACAAGGTTCCAAGCTGCCGATCCAGGCGCTGGTCGACAAGGTGACCATGTGGTTCGTGCCGGCGGTCTTCGCGGTCGCGGCGCTGACCTTCGCCGCGTGGCTCTATCTCGGGCCATCGCCCGCGCTCACCTTCGCGCTGGTCAACGCCGTGGCCGTTCTGATCATCGCGTGCCCATGCGCCATGGGCCTTGCGACACCGACCTCGATCATGGTGGGCACCGGCCGCGGCGCCGAACTGGGCGTGCTCTTCCGCAAGGGCGAAGCGCTCCAGTTGCTGAAGGATGCCAGGGTCGTGGCGGTCGACAAGACGGGTACGCTCACCGAAGGCAAGCCGGCCCTGACCGACCTCGAACTCGCCGCGGGCTTTGAGCGGGCAAAGGTGCTGAGCCTCGTTGCCGCCGTCGAGGCCAAGTCCGAGCATCCGATCGCGCATGCGATCGTGGATGCCGCCGCCAAGGAAAACCTCATCTTGCCGACCGTATCGGACTTCGGGTCGGTGACCGGGTTCGGTGTGAAGGCAAGGGTCGAGGGCAAGCGTGTCGAGATCGGTGCAGACCGCTATATGGCTGAACTCGGCCATGACGTGGCAATCTTTTCTGCGGTGGCCGAGCGTCTTGGCAATGAGGGCAAGTCGCCCCTTTATGCCGCGCTCGACGGCAAGCTCGCGGCCATCATCGCCGTGGCAGACCCGGTCAAGGCGACCACGCCGGCCGCGATCAAGGCGCTGCACGACCTCGGTCTCAAAGTGGCGATGATCACCGGCGACAATCGGCGCACCGCCAATGCCATCGCAGCCCGCCTGGGGATCGACGAGGTGGTGGCGGAGGTGTTGCCCGATGGCAAGGTCGAGGCGGTTCGCCGTCTCAAGACCGAGTATGGCAAGGTGGCCTTTGTCGGTGACGGCATCAACGATGCCCCGGCGCTTGCCGAGGCGGATGTCGGCCTGGCCATCGGCACGGGCACGGACATTGCCATCGAAGCGGCCGACGTGGTGCTCATGTCCGGCAGTCTGCAGGGCGTGCCGAATGCGATCGCACTGTCCAAGGCGACGATCGGCAACATCCGGCAGAACCTGTTCTGGGCTTTCGCCTACAACACGGCTCTGATCCCGATTGCCGCAGGTCTTCTCTATCCGTCATACGGCATCCTCCTGTCACCCGTCTTCGCCGCTGGTGCCATGGCCCTGTCGAGCGTTTTCGTGCTCGGCAATGCGCTCAGGCTCAAGACCTTCCAGGCCCCCATGCAAGCGGAAAGCGACGCGTCGGCATACGGTCGGCATCAACTCGCTCCTGCGGAATGAAAGCAGGCGGGCCGCCTCGGCAGGCCCGCCGGCGCCCAAGAAGGAATGACACGATGACGATCTCAAGACATGGGTCCGTAATCCGTTTTACCACGCCGATATTCCCCGATTGCCGCGCCGTCACGCAATAGCGCGCAAGGCAGGCATCGCGTTCGAGGGACGGGATCTGTCAGATCCGCAGATCGAATTCTGCATCAGGCGTGTACCCGGCGGAGCGACGAGCGAACACGCCGTTGGATCACTCAGAGTGGGCGACGAGGTTCTCGTTCGCGGGTCGCTTGGCAGTTCCTTCCTGCGCGAACAGCATACGGGTCCCATTCTGGCGGCTGCAGGCGGGGCGGGCCTTGCGCCGATCAAGTCGATTGTCGAAACGGCACTGGCAAGCAGGTTGAGGCAGCCGATCCACCTGTATTTCGTGGCAAGGAGGGAGCGCGATCTCCACCTGACCGAGCATTTCGACCTTCTGGCGAGCACCTGCGACAATTTCGTATTCATTCCGGTGCTTTCGGAAGACCAGTACTCAGACCGTTTCCGCAGGGGTTTCGTGACGAATGCGATCGCTGAGGACCTCGCGGACCTCGATGGCTGGAAAGCCTATATGGCGAGGCCGCCTGCAATGATCGATGTTGCCGGGCCCTTGCTGCAAAGCCGTGGGTTGCGCAATGAAGATATCCATGCGGATGTGTTTTTCATGTCTGAAGACGCAACTATATAGGTCCGTAACCGGAGGGATAGCGTCATGAACATCGGAAAAGCATCGGAGGCGTCCGGCGTCTCGGCGAAGATGATCCGTTACTATGAATCGATCGGTCTGATACCGAAAGCGTCCCGGACGGATGCCGGCTATCGCGATTATTCCGACAATGACGTGCACACGCTGCGTTTCATCCGCCGGGCACGCGATCTCGGATTCTCTGTCGAGCAAATGATCGGCCTGCTCGCTCTTTGGCGGGATCGCGACCGGGCGAGCGCGGATGTCAAACGCATGGCGCTCGAACACGTCAAAGAGCTTGAACGCAAGGCCCATGAAATCACGGAGATGGGCAAGGCGCTCAAGCATCTGGCCGATCACTGCCAAGGTAATTCCCGCCCGGACTGCCCGATCATCAATGAATTGTCGGCCGGGGATGAACCTGAAATCGAACGGGGCAACGGCCGTCCTCGTTTCGGCGTGGCCGGGACCAAATCGGGCCGCGCTCATCGACCCGGCTAGGTGCTCTCGATAGCTCTGGAATTGAGCATACAGCCCCATCCAAGCGCAGGCTCGTGTTACCCGAATGACACCCAGCGCCATGTGATGCAGCCAATCACACGGCGATTTCTATTTTATCTATCTAAAATTGTTGGAGAATTTTGGTAGCGGAGGAGGGATTCGAACCCCCGACACAAGGATTATGATTCCTCTGCTCTAACCAACTGAGCTACTCCGCCGCCCGCAAGACCCGGAAGCGAACCAGCGGTTCGCGGTGCGGCCTCGAAGAGACGGGCGGATATAAGGTCGCGATGTCCGGCCTGTCAAGCGGGGTTTCTCTTTCCCGCAGGAATTTGTGTCGGCCCGATTTATCGCATAAAGGAAGTGTCCATCTGGCGGGCGCAAGGGTTGAGTCTCGGGGGCGGTGCCTATATGTGTTCGCAGCGCCAGGATATCAGGCCAAGGATTTTATGAAACCGCGTATTGCAGTTCTCGGATGTGGCTATTGGGGATCGAACCACATTCGCACCCTCAAGTCTCTCGGTGTTCTCGCCGCTGTCTCCGATGCCAATGCGGCCAGGGCCGAAGGCTTCGCCAGCGAGCATGATTGCATCGCCATCGCGCCGGAGGATCTCTTCGATCACCCCGACATCGATGCCCTCATTCTGGCATTGCCGCCGCAGTTCCATGCCGAATACGCCATCCGGGCCATGCGCGCCGGCAAGGACGTGCTCGTGGAAAAGCCCATCGCGCTGACTGTGGCGGACGCCGAAAAGGCCGTCGCTGTCGCACGCGAGGAAAAACGTATCATCATGGTCGGCCATGTGCTGCGTTTCCACCCGGCCTTTGAAAAGCTCAAGGCGCTGATCGACCAGGGCGATCTTGGCGAAGTGCGCTACATCCACTCGCATCGTCTGGGTCTTGGCAAGTTCCACACGGAAAACGATGCCCTGTGGGACCTCGCGCCGCACGATCTTTCAATGATTCTCGCCATCACCGGCGCATCGCCCGTCGAAGTGCGTGGCGAAGGGGCGGCCTTGCTCGATCATTTGAGCGATTTTGCCCATGTGCACATGCGCTTTCCCGGCGGTCTGCGCAGCCATCTCTTCACTTCCCGTCTCAATCCCTATCGCGAACGCCGCCTGACCGTGGTCGGCGACAAGGCCATGGCGGTGTTTGACGATGTGGAGCCCTGGCCGCGCAAACTGGCGGTCTATCGGCACGCGGTGTGGCAGGATAGCGGGCACTGGGCCTTCACGGCCAATGAGCCCGCGTATGTGCAGGTGGAAGAGGGAATGCCGCTCACGCGCGAGCTGGAGCATTTCATCCATTGCATCGAAACACGCGAGGCGCCGCGCACCACAGGCGAAGAGGCGATAGAGGTTCTTCGCATCCTCACTGCCGGTTCGGTTGTGCATGGCGGCCGCGCCAAGCAGCCATCCTGATAGACCCGGGTTCCGGATTGCAGCATGCCTCAACCGGGGGCGGATATCGCTTTGCGGGATAGGTCTGCGCGAAATCATGACCTGCGCGTGTTCAGCGCGCCTGACGCTGATGCGCGCGTTCAACGCGCGTGACGCTGATGCGCGCACGAAGCGCGCCTGACAGATCAAGACAGGTTTCAGAGGCGCCGGTCGGAGGCGCCGGCATTGCCCGTGATCCGAGGTGTGCCTATCGCCCGCATCCGGTCAAAGGCCGGCGGCTGTCCGTTTTTTGCAGGAACTCGGTTTGCAGGCATTCAGGCGGTGGCTGCAAGCCGCGTCAACTGTGCCTCGGCCTCGCGACCCCGTTCGGAGCGTTCGATGAAGCCGCCGCCCAGAACGCGCGCCTCATTGCTGTCGTCCGAATAGAGCACGCAGGCCTGGCCGGGCGCCACGCCCGCTTCGCCTTCTGTCAGTTCCACCCATGTGGCGCCATCGGCATGATGCAGCACCGCAGGACGGGGCGGGCGCGTGGAGCGCACCTTGGCGAAAACTTCCATGCCGCTTTCAGAGCCCTTTTCGGGCAGGTCTTCGAGCGCGCCATCTCCCAGCCAGTTGACCTGGCGCAGGAAGACCTTGTGGGTTTCAAGGGCTTCCCGCGGTCCGACGATGACGCGGGCATGCTCCGCATCGAGATGGACCACATAAAGCGGCTCGCCCGTTGCAACGCCGATGCCGCGGCGCTGGCCAATCGTATAATGAAGAACGCCGTCATGGCGGCCCAAAACCCTGCCATCCAGGTGAACGATATTTCCCGGAGTGGCGGCTTCGGGCTTTAGCTTGCCGATGATGTCGGAATAGCGTCCGCGCGGTACGAAGCAGATGTCCTGGCTGTCCTGCTTGGCGGCGACGCTCAGGCCCATCTCCTCGGCAATGGCACGCACCTCGGGCTTGGAGAGGCCGCCGAGCGGGAAGCGTAGATAGTCTATCTGTTCCTGCGTGGTGGCGAAAAGGAAATAGCTCTGGTCGCGGTCGGCATCGACGGGACGCATCAAGGCGCGATGGGCGCCATTGGCCCGGCTGCGAATATAATGACCGGTAGCCAGCGCATCGGCGCCGAGTTCGCGGGCGGTTTCCAGAAGATCGGCGAATTTGACGGTCTGGTTGCATGAGACACAAGGGATCGGCGTCTCGCCTGCCACATAGCTCTGTGCGAATGGGTCGATCACGGCTTCGCGGAAGCGCTGCTCATAGTTCAGTACGTAATGCGGAATGCCAAGGGTCTCGGCAACCCGGCGCGCATCGTCGATATCCTGCCCCGCGCAGCAGGAACCGGGCCGGTGTGCGGCCTCGCCGTGATCGTAAAGCTGCAACGTGACGCCGACCACATCGTAGCCTTCCTTGGCCAGGATACCGGCCACCACCGAGGAATCAACGCCGCCCGACATTGCCACGACGATGCGGCAATCCTGCGGGCGTCCGGGCAGGTCTAGGCTGTTCATGAGCTTGATCTTCTTTGTCCTGTAATGGCCGGTTACATGCCAATGCGGCGAATATAGGTCAAGCAGGTGCTTGTCGCCACTCTCACGCGCTCACAGGCGTTAACTTTTCCCGATGCCTTGCTGCGCAAGGGTTTTTCACTGAAACAGAGTCAATTTGAAACAAATCCGCAGCTAATTCCTAACGCCGGATTCATGTCCGTTACTTTATGCTTACCATGTGCTTAGGCAAATTTTAAAGCCGGCACATTAGTTTGTCCTCTGGGTCTTGGTTTCAGGTAGAGAGTACGATGACCGAAATGGTTCGACCGCGCGTAAAATACGTTATCGGGCCGGATGGCAGCCCGCTGACGATTGCGGATTTGCCTCCGTCCAACACGCGACGGTGGGTAATTCGCCGCAAGGCGGAAGTGGTGGCGGCGGTTCGGGGTGGGCTGCTGAGCCTTGAGGAGGCATGTCAGCGCTACAGGCTGACGGTGGAGGAATTCCTGTCCTGGCAGGCTTCCATCGAAGATCATGGCCTTGCCGGCCTTCGCACGACGCGCATCCAGCAATATCGCCATTAGGAACCGGCGCCAGCCGGACCTTCTCCAGCAAAGTTCAAAGGTACAGCGGTTTTCTTTCTCGACGAAAGGAAACCGCTGTACCTTTTGCCGTGTTCGCAAACGTCTGCATCGTTCGCCCTTTCGGAAGCACCAAGGGCGTTCACTCTTCCCGTATTTCCAGCTTGCCGCGGATGTCAGGGGATTGTGGCCGATAGCACAATGCCCGGTCGAAGATGCGTTGCGCGGGGACCCGCGCAGGTTTTACGGCTCGGGTTTTGACGGGGCATTTTGGCCCCGAGACGGGCGGAAATCCTGCGCCTAAAAAGCCGGATTTTATCGGCCTGTCTGTCTGTATGTACAAACGGCGAAGGCGCGGACAATGCCGCGCCTTTATCATGTCGGGTGTGGGGTGATTGTCGGGCGCGTGTGGTCCGGTCAGCCGGTCATTGCGCGGTTGGAGCCGCTGTCGCGTCCCTTTCCACCGCGATTTTCCAGGGCTTCGGCCTTCGCCAGCTCGGCTTCCGCCTCCGCCAACTCGCTTTGCGCGTTTTCGCGCTGCTGAACGAGCTCGGCCTGCGAGGTGCGCAGATTATCGCGGCGCAAGCGGGCGGCCTTTGCGAAGGTGGGGTAGGCAAAGTGATTGAGATCCGTGATGCCCGCCTTGGTTTCTTCGGATGTGATCTGAGCATCGAGCTCTCCGGCCATGCGATCGAACTCGGCGATCATGGCGTCGAGCTGGGCCAGACGGCGGCGTTTCTCGTTCACCTGGAACAGTTTCAATCGAACGAGGTTTTCACGCGGTTTCATCATCGATACTCCCGGATACGCAATACACAGTCGCCTTTCGGCGCACACAGCCGCCTTTCGGCGCCAACCCAACCCTTTCAATCCAGCCCGAAGCGCCCGGACGGCCGGTTGTGGAAAACAAATTCCTAAGATTCGGCCGCCCTGGTAACCATTCGTTTACGGGCATTGTTAATCATAAGGGCGATCGCTTAAGGCACGGTAAAGATTGCGCCTCGAAAAAGCATCGAATTGAGTTTGTAGGAGAGTCGCTTAGCGGTGATTGCTCATGCTGACGAACATTTATGCGAGGAGAGGATTCGCAATTGGATTCAAGAGGGTGGGCCTAAAAGCTGAAATATGTTCGTGGCGCTTGCCAGATGGAATTAGATTTTGTTAACCATTAACTGGCAGCCTCCGATTCAGGCAAATCACTGCTCCGGTGCCGGATGCCTGCCAGGGCCGGTTCGGCGGCGGAAAGGGGAAGAATATGCGCGTTCTGCTCATTGAAGACGACAGTGCTACCGCACAGAGCATTGAGTTGATGCTCAAGTCGGAGAGCTTCAATGTCTATACGACGGACCTCGGAGAAGAGGGCGTCGATCTGGGCAAGCTCTACGATTACGACATTATCCTTCTGGATCTCAATCTGCCGGACATGTCCGGTTACGAGGTTCTGCGGACGTTGCGCCTTTCCAAGGTCAAGACGCCGATCCTTATCCTGTCCGGCATGGCCGGCATCGAGGACAAGGTACGCGGTCTGGGCTTCGGGGCCGACGATTACATGACGAAGCCCTTCCACAAGGACGAACTGATCGCGCGTATCCACGCCATCGTTCGCCGCTCGAAGGGGCATGCCCAGTCGGTCATCACGACCGGCGAGCTGGTGGTCAATCTCGACGCCAAGACGGTCGAGGTCGCGGGCCAGCGTGTGCATCTCACGGGCAAGGAGTACCAGATGCTGGAGCTTCTCTCGCTCCGCAAGGGTACAACGCTCACCAAGGAAATGTTCCTGAACCACCTTTATGGCGGCATGGACGAACCGGAATTGAAGATCATCGACGTCTTCATCTGCAAGTTGCGCAAGAAACTCGATGCGGCTTCCGGTGGACAGAATTTCATCGAGACGGTCTGGGGCCGCGGCTATGTGCTGCGTGAGCCTGAGGAAATTCGCGAAAGCGCCTGACGCGCAGGCTTTCCCCTTTTCGCTTTTCGCAAGACCCGGCCCTTCGGCCGGGTTTTTGTTTTGGCTAGGGGAGTTGTCCGGGCATTCCTGGATTTTTTAGCCGACTTGCCGTAGATGCAAATTTTGTTATGTATTGTAACAATCATAGCATCTCCGCGCGACTGGGCCTGGGTCACGGTCTTCCCTCGCCGGAGGGTTCGACGAAAGCCATTTGATGTCCCGCGTCCCGACAGTCGTTTCCCTGTCAGCCATTCCTCCGCGCTTTTCCTCGCTTGCACCGACATTCTATTCCCTCCTCGGGCAGAAGCTGCCTGTGGACGAAATCCGGCTTTATATTCCCGAACGGTATCGCCGGTTTCCCGAGTGGGATGGGACGCTGCCGGCCGTTCCGGAAGGGGTCTCCATCCACCGGGTCCCTGACGATCTCGGCCCGGCGACCAAGTTGTTGCCGGTGCTGCGCGAGTTGGAAGGGGAGGTGATCGATGTTCTCGCATGCGACGATGACAAGCTCTATCACCCTGGCTGGCATGGACGGTTCAAGCGGGCGCGTGAAGAGCATCCGGGCGCCTGTATCGTCGAGGTGGGGGAGACCTTTCCAGATATAGCAGACGCGATGCGACCGGCAGACCGTCTGCCAAGGGCGCGATGGCGACGCAAGGATTGGCGCTATCGGCTGATCCGGCTTGTCACGCTCGCGCGTTACAAGCCGAGCGCTTTCGTGAACAGTGGTTATGTGGACCAGATATCCGGCTACGGCGGGGTTATGGTGCGTCCGGGCTGGCTTGGTCCGGAGGCTTGGGATATTCCGACCGTTCTATGGACGGTAGATGATCCGTGGATTTCCGGTCATCTGGAGAGGGCGGGCATTCCGATCTGGCTGAATGCCACCAACAGGCTGGCAAAGGATGCCGGCACGGGTCGGGTCGCAGCCCTTCTCCACCATGTGGAGGATGGGCATGGGCGCGTTGAGGCGGATCTGGCGGCCATTGACTATTTTCGCCAGACTTATGGACTCTGGCCGCCGGCCGGACCGGTCGAGGAGCCGTACAAGCGCATGACGCCTTCCATGCGCAGGCTCGTCGAAAAGGCCCGTGAGAGGCGCTGAAGCTCTCCGCTCAGGCGGCGAAGCGGAACTCGCGGAAATGCTCCAGAAGCTGGGCGCGTGTGAAGGGCTTTAGCATATAACCCTTCGCGCCTGCACGCTTGGCGCGCATGATCGCGCCGAGATCGAGTGCGCTCAGACACAGAAGGATATGTGGTTTTCCCTCCGAAGGCAGAGTCATCAGGCTACGCACCACGTCGCTGGAATCCATGTCGGGCAGGGAACTGTCGACGATGATGATATCGGCCATTTCATGGGCTGAAAGCGCGATGGCTTCTTCGCCGGTAGCAGCCTCCGTGACCATGATGTCGGCGCTCGAGAGGATTCGCTTGGCGACTTTTCGGATCACGCTTGAATCATCGACGATGAGGCAGCGAGCCATCTCCATTCCCCTTCATGCACCGGTGCTACATACGACGCCTGCGCCGCATGATAATTCTTGCCTTGGATGGCCTGGACATGGCGGATGGCGGCGGCGGCCGTCGGGCAATGCCTCAGGGCCCGCCGGACGAACGGCAGGCAGGTGGAGTATGGGCGCTGCCTGGTAAACCGGCAGGAAACTTTTATGGTAAAAAGTTGTTTTATTCGCCTGTTTTCGCGCAAAAATAGAAAGAAGCGCGAATAACGAGGTTGAAGCCGCTTGCGATGTCCGCCCGCATCCAGGCGGATATCAACGCCTCACCTGGCGAAAATGCCCTGGCGGGCGTGCTCCCTTCGCCCGCGCAAAGGGAGCCGCAGGTTCGCGAATTCGCCAATTCATCCCCAGAACGGAGGCCAGAACGGAGGCCGGAACGGAGGAATGAGCCTGGATTGAACGGAGCCTGCGGCGGCAAGTGTACCGTTCCAAGCTCCGCCGAGCCTCTCAGAGGCCGGTGCTCAGGATGATTTCTTCCGCGGTGGCGCGAATGTTGATCTTCATGCCGGTCTCATGGGAGAGAAGCAGCGTGTAGTAGAACTGCACCGTGTGGGCGTCGATCGCTTCCTCCGGCTTGTTGCCGGAGTGGAGCTCGAGGAATTTGGGAGGAACGCGCAGCATCGGACCCTGCGCGGTGATGGTGAAGGAGGGGCTCGTGTCGAGATTTTCGAGCGATACGCGAAGCTTGCCGCCACGCGGAATTGCGGCGTTTGCAACCAGAAGCAGATTGAGCAGCAACTTCACCTGATTCTTGGGCAGTAAGGCGCGAGCGCCAACCCATTCAAGTTCCGGCTTCTCATTGTTGATGAAAGCGGCGGCCACGGTCTGGGCGTCGCCCGTATCGATCTGCATTCCCGCGGAACCGGCTGCACCGAAAGCGATGCGGGCGAATTGCAGGCGGGCGGAGGCATTGATCGCGCTGGCGCGGATCAGCTTCATCGCATCCTCGTCGGCACCGCCCTCGTCGAGCAGTTCAAGCCCGTTGTTGATCGCGCCGACGGGCGAAATGATGTCGTGGCATACGCGGCTGCACAAAAGAGCGGCGAGATCCGGCGCGCTCAGGGAAAGAAGGTCCGACATGATCATCCGTCCTTAGATGGTTTTGCCAATGGGTCTCGCTCCGACCAGATTCGTGGTTCCGGGCGGGTTTGTGTCGGCGATCCGGCTCCTCGGACGAGCTTCCGTCTCCCTGCGAATCAGTCCCTGGAACGCACCGTCTCTGGTTACACAGGCCAGGGAGGTGCGGCAACAGGCTGGCCCGGTGCTGCATGCCGGGCCGCGGGAGGCCATGGAAATCCGTCCGCGAGGTTGCGAATGCCTTCGACAAGCCATCTTTCCCGGTGAGGTTAATATTTGGAAAAGATTCGGCGCCTATCTTTAAACAAAGCACTTTTCCAAGCGGCGGCGGGTGTGTTTCGGGCGAGTGCCGAAGAGCTATCCACGGACGGAGTTGAGTGAATGTCTGCCAGATTTTTCGACTGCACGCGGTTCATGCGAGCCGCGATCGTGCTGTTGGCGCTCGCCTTTGGCGGGCTGAACGCCGTTTCGGCGGCCAGGGCCGATACGGGCTATACGGCGCAGGAGATCGTTGATGCCGGCCACGGGTTCTTCGGGGCCACGACGGGCGGTCTCGCGACGGTGGTGGAGAAGGTGTTCGCCAGCTATGGCCTGCCCAACGGCTATGTTCTGGGCGAGGAGGGATCGGGCGCTTTCATCGGCGGTCTCACCTATGGAGAAGGCACGCTCTACACAAAGAATGCCGGCGATCACAAGGTCTTCTGGCAGGGGCCGTCCTTCGGCTGGGATTATGGCGGTCAGGGATCGCGCGTGATGATCCTCGTTTACAATCTGAATTCCGTCGACGCGCTCTACAAGCGTTTTGCCGGCGTCGCCGGTTCCGCCTATCTGGTGGCCGGTCTCGGTTTCAACGCGTTGAAGAACGGCGACATGGTTCTGGTGCCGATCCGCACCGGCGTCGGCGCCCGTCTTGGCGTGAACATCGGTTATCTCAAGCTTACGCAGAGCCCGACCTGGAACCCGTTCTGAGCGCAAACGGACGGCTACCACCGCCGGATGCTTGACGCGCGCGCCTTTTTGCGTGACGCAAGGGGGTGCCCGCCATGGGCGGGCAGCTTCTGCATTGAAACGGATTTTCTACGTTGATCCAGTCGGTCCTCCTCTTTCTGCTGGGATTTTTTACAGCCGGCTTTCTGGCGCTTCTGGCCGCGCCCATATTGTGGCGGCGGGCTGTCTATCTCACGAGGCGACGCATCGAGGCCTCGATGCCGCTATCGGTGAACGAGCTTGAGGCGGAAAAAGACCGTCTGCGCGCTGATCATGCCATGTCTGCACGCCGTCTCGAGATGAATGTCGAGGCGCTGAACCGCAAGACCGCGCAGCAGATGACCGAACTCGCGCGCCTTGAAGAACAGGCGCTGGAACTTGCCGATATGCGGGGCAAACAGGACGTGGCGCTGGAGCGGCTGCGGAAGGAAACGGCGACGCAGAAGGCCGCCCTCGAAGAAAGTGCGAAGGCGATCGCCGGGCTGACCGAACGTCTGGAAGGCGCGGAGGAGGAACTTCAGGTTCGTGCCAGCGCAATAGACAAGCTCGAAGAAATCTATGAAGAGGAACGCGTCTCGGCGAGCACGCGCCAGATTGAACTGGCCAACCGGGACAGCGAGTTGCGGCGTATGGAAACCGAACTGTCGGCTGAGCGAAAACGCCGTCGTGAGGCTGTCAACGGGTTGCGGGAAGCCACGGGCGCGCGTCACGAGGCTGAGGAAGCTCTCAAGGCGGAACAGAAACGGGCAAGCGAATTGCAACGAAAGCTGGAGGCGCGGATCACGGTTCTGTCAGACCGCGAGGAGCTCCTTGCGCGGCGCGAAAGCGAGATCGCACGTCTGCGCAAGGATATGAAAGCCACGGGGGGCGTGGTCTCCGCCGATGAAGCCGATGCAAAGACGGCCACTCAAAAGGGCGCTTTTGCCTTGGCTGCTGCGGATGATGAGGTATTTTCGAGCGAACGCGAGAAATTGCAGACGCGCCTTTCCAGGCTGCTGAAGGAAAACAAGAAGCTGCGCGCCGAGCTCAAGGCGACGGCTGCGACCCTCCCCGCCGCGCCGGTGGCGCAGAAAGACACGGGAAAGACTGCTTCCGACAACCGGTTGCGCGACCAGATAAGCACGCTTGCCGCTGAGGTCGTCAGCCTTGCTGCTGCTCTGGAAGGGCCGGGAGCGGCAATCGACAAGGCGCTTTCCACCGATAGCGATGCCAACGACGAGAGCCGGCCCATAAGCCTTGCGGATCGTGTGAGGGCGCTGCGGGCGGCGGCGAAAGGCTGATTGTGAAAGCGTCTTGCTGACCGGTGGGACCGCTTGACGACCGATAAATGCGAAAAACAGAGAAGATGGAATGCGCCATCCACCGGAGAGGGCGCACGGTGTTCCAAGGGGTGTTTCAGCCACGCCACAATCTGTGAAGCGCGATGGCTGAAGCTGCCGCCACGTTCAGACTGTCGAAATCGGGCGCCATGTCGATGCGCGCGGTGGGTAGACGCTCCATCACTTCCTCTGAAAGTCCATGGCCCTCGCTCCCCAGAAGCAGCGCAAGCCGGTCTGCCCGCGAAACATCCGCAATGTCGAGAGCGCCGCGCGGGCTGAGCGCAAGCAGTGAAAAGCCACGTTCGGCGAGTGAGGTGGCAAGTGTGTCTGCGTCGGCAAAGCGGGCGAAGGGAACCTTCAAAGCCGCGCCCACCGACACACGGATCGCCTTGCGGTAAAGCGGGTCGCAGCAATCCTCGGTGAGAAGGACTGCCGCCGCGCCGAAGGATGCGGCGTTGCGGAAGATCGATCCCATATTGTCGTGATTGGCGATGCCTGAGAGAGCCACAACGAGCGCCTCACGGGGCAGGCCGTCGAGAAGGCCGGCGCCATCGACTGTGGGCTTGTGCCCGATCGCGACGATACCCCGGTGCATTTCAAAGCCGGCGATGCCGTCCATCACCCGGCCATCGGCCACATAGACGGGCACATCCTCGGGAATGCGGGCGATCAGCTCGGCAAGCCCGGCCACGCGGTTGTCGCGCAGGAAGACGCTTTCAGCCGAAAAGCGGCTGGTGGAGAAGAGCACGTTGAGGACCACGCGGCCTTCGGCGATGAAGCGGCCCTCGCGGCCCACGAGGTCGCGTTCGCGAATGTCGCGATAAGCGGCGATACGCGGATCCCCGATATCCTCGATGCGGATCAGAGGTCGGGTCATTCGGACAACGCCGTCCGCGCTTTCCCGGCCATGTCCACCAGAGCCATGCGCATGGCGGTGGCGTCCTTCACGGTTTCCTCGAAGAAGACACGCCGGATTTCATCGCCCAGCGCCAGGTCGAAGCCGTCGGGGTCGATACCGGTGAGCGTCCATCTGCCAGCCGGGGCACGGGCATAGTGGCGGGCGTAGTTCTCCACCGCGTCTGCATGGTCGCTGTTCATGTGGGCGATTGCGCCAGCTTCCCCGTCAGCGAGCGCTGCGCTTGCCGTTTCGTCGCTGAGAAGGTCCTCGCGGCCAAGGCGATAGGCGCGCGCGAAACCGCCATTCAGAAGACCAGCCTCCGGCTCCAGCCGGTACAGGGCAAAATCGGCGAAGCCGATATAGAGTTTAGCCTTCGGGTTGCGGGCGAGATAGCGCCGTTCGGCCCTGGGGTGATCCTCGCTCTCCCGTTCGATCCGCCGGGCGATCGCCTTCAGCGACAAGCGCGGGTGGGCCAGCGGATCGCCCTTGCCGGGTTCTCCCAGCAGCAACGAACAGCGCGGCTGGGCTTCAAGCGCGCGGGTGTGAGCGGAAAGGCCGGAAACGAGGATCAGCGGCGCGCCGTCCATATCCGAGGCGGTGGCGACACGGGTTGCAAGCGGGGCCCCGTCTTGCGGATCGATGGTCGCCAAGGCACCGAAACGGGCGCTGCGCAGAAGCGTCCGGCCAAGCCGGATCGCCTCGTCATCGGTTTCAAGAAGGACGTCCTTCTTCCTGTCGTCGCTCATGGTCGCCTCCTTGCTGTGAAGGGGTTCCATGGCCCATTGCGCCGCGCCCCGCAAGCCCGCAGGATTATTTCGGCGCCATGCGGATCGCCCCGTCCAGGCGGATCGTCTCGCCATTCAGCATCTGGTTCTCCACGATATGGCAGACAAGGGCCGCATATTCGGCGGGATCACCGAGGCGCGGCGGGAAGGGAACCTGGGCGCCGAGCGATGCCTGGGCGTCTTCCGGCAGGCTCGCCATCATGGGTGTCTTGAAGATGCCGGGTGCAATGGTGCAGACCCGGATGCCCGAGCGGGCAAGATCGCGGGCAATCGGAAGCGTCATGCCGACGATGCCGCCCTTGGAGGCGGAATAGGCCGCCTGGCCCATCTGGCCATCGAAGGCGGCAACGGACGCGGTGTTGACGATGACGCCGCGCTCGCCACCTTCCAGGGGATCGGCCACGCTCGCGGCCGCCGCGAACAGGCGGATCATGTTGAAGCTGCCGATCAGGTTGATCTCGATCACCTTGCGGTAGAGATCGAGCGGGTGGGGACCTTCCCTGCCGACGGTCTTCATGCCCGCGACGATGCCGGCGCAGTTTACGAGGATGCGCGGCGTTCCCAGTTTCTCGACCACCGTGGCAAGCAGCGCCTCGCCGTCCCTGGCGCTCGACACGTCGCATTTGACCGCAATGCCGCCAAGCTCTTCGGCAACCTTCAGGGCCTTGTCCATGCCGACATCGGCAATGGCCACCCTGGCCCCCTTTGCAGCGAGCGCGCGCGCCGTGGCCTCGCCGAGACCCGAGCCGCCGCCGGTGACGATTGCAATTGCTCCGGATGGGTTCATGAACGATCCTCCCTTGTGTTCTCGGGAAGACTAGCGAGCGGCGGAGACGGGCGGAAGGCCGTCTTTCGGCGTGTCACCGCTCAGGCGGTTTGCGAAATTGCGCAAACGATCGCGGACGACCCGCCGCATTCGCCTTCAGATCTCAGCGCCGGACGACGGCCCGCAACACGTCGCGGATGCCGATCGCGCCGACAAAACGGGATGCGGCATCGAACAGGGCGACGGGCGCCGTCTGGGATTGCTGCATGGCGCGCATGACCACCTTGAGCGATGTTTCGGCCGTTGCCCAGAAGACCTTGGAGGGATCTTCGGGAAGCCGTTCCACGTCGTCGCAGGACACCCAGAAGGCCGGTTCTCCATTCCGCTCGGCGCCGATCACCAGCATGTTCTCATCGAGCCTGAAACGGGTCGTTCTGCGCCGGTCGAGCCAGACCCAGTCGTCTCCGGCGGGTTCGAGATCGCGCACGTCGCGCATAACGTTCCAGGCGGTCAGGACCGAAAGCGGGTTCACGTTTGAGATGAAGTCGCGCACATAGGCGTTTCCGGGCCGAAGGATAATATCCTCCGAGGTGCCGGTCTGCACGATGCGTCCGCCTTCCATGATGGAGATGCGGTTGCCGATCTTCAGCGCTTCCTCCAGATCGTGGCTGACGAAAAGGATCGTTTTCTTCAGCCGTTTCTGGAGCTCCAGAAGTTCGTCCTGAAGCTTGGTGCGAATAAGCGGATCGAGTGCTGAAAAGGGCTCGTCCATCAACAGGATCGGCGCTTCGGTGGCAAGGGCGCGGGCAAGGCCAACGCGCTGCTGCATGCCGCCCGAAAGCTGATGGGCGTATTTGTCGGCCCAGTCGGCCAGGTGCACGAGTTCGAGCTGCGCCATGACGCGCTCGCGGCGCTCCTTCGCGGGCACGCCGGAGAGTTCGAGCCCGAAACCGACATTGTCCGCCACCGTGCGCCAGGGCAGGAGGGCGAATTGCTGGAATACCATGGCCACGCACTGGCGGCGGATGCGGCGCAGGTCCCGTTCCGAGCAAGTCACGACATCGGCCTGCCAGTCGCCGTCGCGTACGACGACCTTGCCGGTGAAGGCTGCGTTCAGCCGGTTGACCGTGCGCAGAAGTGTGGATTTCCCGGAGCCGGAAAGTCCCATCAGAACGGATATCTCGCCACGCTCGACGGTCAGGTCGCAGGCGGTGCAGCCAAGCACGGCGCCCGTCTCTGCAAGGATATCGGCGCGGCTCAGCCCCTTTTCGACAAGAGGCGCGGCTGCGGCCTTCTGCCGATCCGTCCCGAACAGCACGCTGACATTGTGGAATTCGAGCGCCGGTTTCATCGGTCGCCCTTCCGTTCCACGCGGGCGATGCGGTCGAGAACGATGGCGAGCACGACGATGGCAAGGCCGGCTTCGAGCCCAAGCGGGATGTTGACCGAGTTCAGCGCCCGGACGACCGGTTTGCCGAGGCCGTCCGCACCGATCAGGGCGGCGATGACCACCATGGAAAGGCACAGCATGATGCACTGGGTGAGGCCGGCCATGATGGAGGGCAGGGCGGCGGGGAGTTCCACCTTCCACAGAAGCTGGCGCCGCGTGGCGCCAAAGGCGAGGCCCGCCTCCAGAAGCGCGGGCTGCACCGACGTGAGGCCGAGATAGGTCAAACGGATGGGGGCGGGGGCGGCGAAGATGACGGTGACGATCATACCGGGAGCAGCGCCCAGACCGAACAGGATAAGGACCGGTATCAGATAGACGAAGGTCGGCAGGGTCTGCATCAGGTCGAGCACCGGGCGCAGGAAGCGGTAGACGCCCGCGTTGTGCGCGGCCCAGATGCCGACCGGCACGCCGATCGCCATGGATGCGGCGGCGGCGGTCACGACGAGCACAAGCGTTTCGACTGTTTCCTTCCAGAGACCCTGATTGATGATGAAGAGCATGCCGAGCGCAATGCCCAGCGCCAGCTTCCAGGAGCGGTGAAGCGTAAAGGCGAGGGCCGCCAACAGCGCCACGACGAGAATGGGGGGCAGGGAAAGGAGGGCGTCGGAGAGCCCGTCAAGCAGGCTTCCCAGCGTATCGGAAAGCCTGTCGAACAGAATCGAAAAATTGCCGGTCAGGAAATCGAAAAAGTCGCGGCCCCATCGGCCGACGGGTATTTTCCACTCAGCGATCCATTCGGATATGGGGTCCATGCGCGCCAAGGGTTCCTTTTGTTGATTTCCTGCAATCGTTTCGCGACGAACGGCGTCGTATCACTCGATGCCGAGATGGGCCTTCACAGCCTCCAGACCCGGCTTTCCGTCGAGGGTCTCGACCCCTTCCAGCCACGGCGCCAGCGCCTGCGGGTTGGCCTTCAGCCATTGGCCCGCAGCTTTTTTCGGATCCTCGTCGTCATCGAGGATCTTGCCCATGATCTGGTTCTCCATGCCCAGCGAGAAAACCATGTTCTTCAGGAGCCTGCCGAGATTGGGGCAGTCGGCGGACAGGCCGACGCGCGTGTTGGTCAGCACCGTCGCGCCGCCGTAATTCGGGCCGAAGACATCGTCGCCGCCGTCAAGATAGGCCATTTCGATATTGGCGTTCATCGGGTGAGGCTCCCAGCCGAGGAAGACCACGTCCTGCCTGGCGCCGACGGCGCGGCGCACCTGCGAGAGCATGCCGGCCTCCGAACTCTCCACCAGTTCGAAATCCTTGAGGCCGAACTGCCCCTTCTCGATCATGTCGAGGATCAGCCTGTTGCCGTCATTGCCGGGTTCGATGCCATAGATCTTCTTCTCGAGCTTGTCGGCGAAAGCTGCGATGTCGGCAAAGGTCTTGAGGCCGGCCTCGTAGGTGTACCGGGGTACGGCGAGCGTGTATTTCGCGCCTTCAAGATTGGTCACGATGGTTTCGACTGAGCCGTCCTCGCGATAGGGCGCGATATCGGCTTCCATGGTGGGCATCCAGTTGCCGAGAAAAACGTCGATGTCCTTGTTCTTCAGCGATGCGTAGGTGACCGGCACGGACAGCATTTCTGTCGAGGGCGCATAGCCAAGCCCCTCCAGAACGACGGACGCGGTCGCGGTCGTGGCGGTGATGTCGGTCCAGCCGACATCGGAGAACGTCACGGTTTTGCAGGCGTCAGCATCCGAGGCGATGGCCGGGCCGATGCCGTAGCCGGCGGCAAGTCCAAGGCTTACTCCAAGGGCGATCGCCGTCGTTCGGCTCGGTGACATGGGTCTACTCCTGAATTCGTGACGCGCGGTTGCAATATGTGCAGAGGCTCTTAACCGGCTTTTTGAAATTGTTCAAAGGCAAGCAGCAAATCCGGCAACCCGCAAGGGCAAAGCCGGGCCGGTGGCTCCGCAATCCGGTGGATCAACCGCATGAGACGTTTTCTTGGGCGATGGAGTGTTGTTTATGGGCGTAAAAGACGGATGACGGGCGATGGCCAAACTCTATTTCCACTACGCGACGATGAATGCGGGAAAATCCACGATGCTCCTGCAGGCATCCCACAATTATCGCGAGCGGGGAATGACGACGATGTTGTTCGTCGCCGGTCATTACCGCAAGGAGGATGGGGGGTACATCTCTTCGCGGATCGGGCTTGAGAGCGGGGCGGAGATGTTCCGCGACGGGGACGACCTGTTTGCCCGCATCGCAGAGCATCACGAGCACACGAATGTGCATTGCGTCTTCGTGGACGAGGCCCAGTTCCTTGAAGAAGAGCAGGTCTGGCAGCTGGCGCGCGTTGCCGACCGGCTTGGCATTCCGGTCATGTGCTATGGGTTGCGGACGGATTTTCAGGGGCGGCTGTTTTCGGGTTCGCAGGCGCTTCTGGCGCTGTCCGACGAATTGCGCGAGGTGCGCACCATCTGCCGCTGCGGCCGCAAGGCGACGATGGTCGTGCGGCTTGGGGCGGATGGCAAAGTGGCGCGCACCGGCGCTCAGGTTGCCATCGGCAAGGATGTCTATGTCTCGCTCTGCCGCAAGCACTGGGAGGAGGAGATGGGACGCCAGCCCGCCGAGGACCTGATGGGGTTTGCAGGCAGCGCCCGTGGCGCCGAATAGGCTGCCCCGTCTCAAGCTATGCCAAGAAAGTGGATCAGGCCGACGGCAAAGGCCGCCAGACAGGCGAGCGAGATGAGTGCAGCGGCGACAACGCGTCCACCGCTCTTCATGACGCTGCCCATGTCCACGGTCAGGCCGAGCGCTGCCATCGCCACCACGGTCAGAAGGGCTGAAACCGACTGCATCGCGGGCAGGGCCGTTGCCGGGATCAGGGCCAGCGAGCGCATCGCCATCATCAGCAGAAACCCGACGATGAACCAGGGCACCATCTTCGTCAGCGGCAGCCGGTTGCCTTCCTGCCTGCCGAAAGCCAGACCAAGGAAGAAGATGACCGGGCCGAGCATCAGGACGCGCACCAGCTTGACCAGCGTGCCCACCTGAATGGCGACAGGTCCGGCGGGAGCGGCGGCGGCCAGGACCTGCGGCACCGCATAGACGGTCAGCCCCGCAAAGACACCCGATTGCACGGCGCTCATGCCGAAGGCGACGTAAAGGACGGGCAGGATGAGCACGGCAAGGATGCTCAGGAAGGCGGTGAAGGACAGGGAGGCTGCGATTTCGGTGGATTCGGCGCGAATGACCGGGGCGGCGGCGGCAATGGCCGAGTTGCCGCAGATGGAATTGCCGCAGGCAACCAGGGTTGCCAGGCGCGGCGGCAGACCAAGCGCGCGGCTTACCGCATAACCGGCGGCCAGCGAGAGCGCCACCACCGCAACGATGCCGGCGACAAGGCCCAGTCCGGCTTCTCCCAGCGCTTCCACGCTGATCGATGCGCCGAGCAGGACGATTGCCACTTCCAGAACTGTTTTGGCGCAGAAATCGATGCCGGGCCGCAGCACGGGATTGCGCCGGGCAATCGTGCTTGCGGCGGCGCCGATGAGGATCGCAAGCACCAGCCCTTCAAGCCAGGCATGCCCGAACACAGCTTCCTCCACCCAGGCAGCCGCCACTGCCAATATGGCGACGGCGACTGACGCGAGAATGCCTGGAACGCGCGAGGCAATCGGATTCTGAAAGAGCGGATGTGAAGCGGAGGAGAGGCTGATATCGGTCATGGCCGGAAGCTGTCATGGCCAATCATCGACTTCCATCGAATAGTATGGCATAAATTATTCGGCAAAATCGAATGGTGACATGACTTTCGAGCAATTGCAGATATTCGTGGCGGTTGCCGAGCGGGAGCATCTCACGCAGGCCGCGACCGCGGTGGGACGCACGCCCTCGGCGGTGAGTTCGGCCATCAAGGCCCTGGAGGCCTATTATGGCGTGCAGCTTTTTCACCGGGTCGGGCGCGGCATCGAGCTTACGAGCGTGGGACGCGTGTTTCTTGGTGAAGCACGGGCGACGCTTGCGCGCATCCGCTCCGCCGAAACCATGCTTTCGGAGCTTGGCGGTTTGCGGCGAGGCGAACTCAATATCCATGCCAGCCAGACGATAGCCAGTTACTGGCTGCCGCCGGTGCTGATGCGGTTTCACCAGCGTTATCCGGGAATCACGCTCAATCTCAGCGTTGGCAATACGCGCATGGTGGCCGAGGCGATGATCGAGGGAATTGCCGAAGTGGGCCTCGTGGAAGGCGCGGTGAACGAGCCGGCGCTTTCGGTCCGCAGGGTGGGGCGCGATGCGCTTGCCGTGGTCGTGGCTCCTGACCATCCCTGGGCGGATGGGCGCTTGCTGGGTATTTCCGATCTGCTTGAGGGCACGTCCTGGGTCATGCGCGAGGAGGGGTCCGGCACGAGAACGGTGTTCGAAAGCGCACTGGCCGAGATGGATGGAGATCCGCGAGAGCTTTCCATTGCAATGGTTTTTCCCTCCAACGAGGCTGTTCTTTCTGCCGTTCGGGCGGGGGCGTGCGCGGCCGCGATTTCCATGTCGGCGGCGGGGCCTCTGGTCGAGCAGGGTTTTTTGAAGATTGCGGGCATCAGGCTCGGCGCGCGCGACTTCAGCCTTCTGCGGCACAGGGAGCGTCGGCAAAGCGCGGCCTCAATTGCGATGGAGGAAATGTGCGTTGAAGCCGGTAACGTCTTTCAATCGTCAGCCGGCCCACATATATTCCCGCGACCCTGACACTCGCGGAGCGCATCATCATGGCAACGTTACAGAATTTCGACACGGAGATCGCCAAGACCCGTGATGTCGTCACTGAGATGCGCTCGCGGATCGAGCAGTCGGGCACTGTGCTCGACAAGCTGGCGCGCACGGACGAGAAAATCGGGCAGGCCGATTTCGATATTGAGAATGCCCGCATCTCGGATGTGCTCAAACAGCAAAAGGTCATGGAATCGAATATCGCCGACCTGATCATCGGCCTCGAAGACGCGACAAATGTGTTCGGCTCCGAATTCGAGAGCATGAAGAGCTACACCGGCTGGGAGAATTTCATCGGCATTTTCTCCAAGCAACGGAAGCAGCGCATGCGCACCGAGCGCGTGCGCAACATGTCGCTTGCCGGCAACCTTCAGGAACTGCTTGCAAAATCCGATACGATCACGGGCATCCTCAAGGAGCAGAAGCAGGTTCTGGAGGAGCGCTACAAAACCTCGGAGACAAGCCTTGCAACGGTGATCGAGCGGCGCAAGTCGACAATGCACGAACTGGAGACGACCCAGAAGCGCATCGAAGAGCTCAATCCCATGCTCCTTGATGTCGAGAACCGCATTGCCGCATCGACGAACCAGAAGGATCGCGCCGAACTGGAGGGAGAACGCTCCAAGCTTGCGACCGAGTATAACGAGGCGCAGGCCCGCGAGCAGGCATTGCTGGCTGAAAGCCAGACGCTCGAGCGTTATACGTCGATGTTCCAGACCTTCGTGGATTCGCTGAACAATCAGATCGCGGCCCAGTCGACGCTCATCAACAAGCTCACCATCGATACCGAGCAGCGTATCGTTCTCTACAAGGCGTTAGAGGATTCGTTGAAGACGGCGGCCCAGCAGGATGTTGCCCACCGCATCAACACGCTGGGCTCCAAGGTCGACAACACCGCGGAAGAGACCATGGCGGGCATCGGTGCCGCCGCGCAGCGCCATATCGGCGATCTTCTGGAGCTGCACGAGAAGAATATGGTCACCACGGCCGATATCCAGCGGCGCAAGAAGCTCGCGGACGATGCCTTCGCGCGCCGCTTCGAAGACGTGATGAAGAAGCACGACGCGGCCAACTACGTTCGCAGCTGATGGTGCGGCCCGTGTTGAATCTGCCGGTTCGTCTCAAGGCGGTTGTTGCTGCACCGCGACGCCGTGCCGGGAGGCGCACATCATGAACGCGACGAATGAGGCCGCAGAGCGCTATTTCTCCGCCATCTCGTCGGCCCTTGAGGGGATAGGCGTCTATTTCTCCGATCGCACGGCCTCGCCCTTCCAGTCACATGGCCTGGTTGCGGAAGTGGTGGCCCCCTATATCGGCCGGCTGGAGCGTTCCTTCGATTGCTGGCGCAACCGGATCGGCTTCATGGAGAAATTCCGTATTCAGCGTGCGGAAAGCGGTTATCCGGTGTTCCAGAGCGTTCTCGAACTCGAGAACGACCGGAGGCAGGCGGAAAAGCGGCTGGCAGGCATTCCCGGCCCGGACGAACTGCGTGCCGAGATGGTCGATTTCATCCTGCGCCATCGCGAGTTTCCCGAAGCGCTGCAGCGTTCCATGGCTGAGCGGCTCTATCTGGAGGAGCTGAGGGAGGGCAAGGTTTTCTCACCCTTCGTTCTGCCTGAAACCGTGCGCGTTTCGGTCAACCCGAAGACGAAACGGCCCTATTATCTCGTTCATTGGGGAGCATTCGACGGCTCATCCAGCCTGCCCATGGTCTATATGGCGGCGGTGGAGGATTCCTCGCCCGACATGACCAAGGTCCTCGTGACCGAGGAGGGAAAGCTGAATGACGGCGTGGAGATCGGGCTGCCGGTGGGCGGTCTTCTCAACCCGGCGCTGGCGCACAGGTTCGATGAGTTCGCCGAGAAGAATTCAGCCTATTCCCTGTCGCCGGCCACGATCGCGGGCAATCTCGACAAGGATTTCGACACTTTGCACCCCAAGCAGCTGCGCCGTGTCGTGCTCGGTCCCTTCTACACGGCGGGGATCACCGAGAACAATTCAGCGGTGTCGGAGGTGCTTTCCAAGGTGCGGCGCCAGGACAATGCCTGGCTTCTCACCTGGACCGTGCAGGAGGTCTATTCAAAGAGCGAGCGGCCGGCCCGCAAGGGGCTGTGGTCGAGCGAGCCGGCGCGCGAGGAATTCTTCATCGAGACCGGCGATCTGGACGCCGCGCGCATGGGTGTCAGCGCCTACGAACAGCACGCGCTTGTTCCCCATGAGGCCTACCAGGCGCTCTATGCGGCAGGCGAGGCCCAGAAGATTTTCGAGGGCTACGATGTGCATGTCATCTCCGGTGGCAAGGTGATCACGGATGTCTAGGGTTGCGATCGCGATGCCCGTATTCTTCTTCCCGTGGGCAATGGGCGGGGAGGAAGGGTTGCGGCACTGCCCGGCAAATCAGGAGATTTCATGGATACCGGCCTGACGACCATCGACGAAAAGGACATCGAGAAGCACCGCGCCACGGCGCAGAGCCTCGTGACGCGCTTCGTGATGCTGGAGAGCGATGCGGGGCGTTCAGGCACCGAGCTTGCCGGCACCGGGCGGCGTTTCGTTTCCACCGTTTCCACCGGATCCCTGCGCAAGACGCGTGAGGTGGAACTCATCAAGACCATCGCGGCGATCCGCAAGGATGACCCGATGTTTTCCATCGCGCAGCACACACTGCTCTACCGCGCCCGGCGCGGGATCGGGGTGGCGCTGGCGGTCGCGGAGGTGTTCGCGCGCTCGACCGAGCTTGAAAGCCTTCAGGAACGCAACGCCCGCAGCCCGCTCGAAGGCGATACGGCTCAGACCTATCATGCGCTGCTTCAGGCGTCGGCCTATGTTGCCGCCTTCACCCTGTCCTCCTATCTGCTGCGTCTGCTCGATGCCGATAGCGAGCCGGTCAATGACACGGACGAACCGGACTTCCAGTTCGACACGCCGCAGGATGCGCTGAAGAGCGTGATCGCCGCGCTCGACCGCTCGATCGCTGGTGCGGCCGACGAGACCGTGATGACGGCGCGGGCGCGAGCGGTGGCGCGGGTCGCCATCGAAGGGCTGTTGCAAAGGCGGGGCCGGTTCAGCGGGCTCGGCGCGTTCGAAAACGCGCATATGCGGCTTGAGGCCGATGATTTCACGCTTGACGGGTTCGACGTGGCTCCGGGGAGCAAGCGCAAGCCGCTGGTCATGAGCTTCAAGAAGCCCAACGAGATCATCGGCAACCATATCGCCAAATACCAGGCCATGAAGCTCGCCAAGATGCTGATGGCCTATGATTTCGACCGGCAGATGAACCCGTTTGTGGAACTGGGTGGCTTTCTCTTCACCTTCATCGGCGACGGCGCACCTGGCACGGGCAAGACCATCCTCATCCAGATGACCGCGGGGCTCTTGAACGATTACTGCCAGGTGGCGGGCGTGCCCTTCCACTACGAGAATTTCGGTGTCGACCAGATTTCCTCCTATCAGGGCAAGTCGGGCCAGAACTGCAAGCAGTTCGTGGAAAACGTCATGAGCCCACGCGCCATCGGCTTCGGCACGATCGACGACATCGACCAGGTCGCCGCCAAACGCTCCGACGATCGGGCATCGGCCGGACAACAGGAGGTCACCGGCGTTCTGATGGAGAGTTTCGCCGGCGCCGGCACTGTGGTGCGCGGCAATTGCTCGTTTGGCATGTTCTCGAACTATCCTGAGAATGTGGACGATGCCTTGCGCCAGCGGGCGGGCGCGCGCTGGCTCGTGGACGGGCCGCAGACGCTGGAAGACTATGTCGACATCTTCGTTCTGCTTGCAGGAAAGAACCACGACATTCCGCTTGGCGAACATCGGCTCTATGCCACGCAGGAGATCAAGCGGGCGGTGGAGACTGCCTATGAGGCTCATTCCAGGCCACAGGAAGAGGGGTTGCGGAAGGTTTATGAGCGCTTCCTGGACGAGCGCGGCGAGCCCGGCACCCTGACCGACATCGGTGCCTATCTGCACGAGATCAAGCTTGCCGAACCGCGGTTCACCGGACGCGCCATCAAGAACATCACCGATGCGATCAAGATGCGCGCCATGGATATCGAGCTGCCGGACGAATGGTTCGAAACACCCGATGCCTTCATGCGCAAGGGCTATGATGAAAAGAAGGCGATGATCGCGGAGCTGCGCAAGCCGTTCACGATGGACATGGTGATGCAGGAGATCAACCGCTATGCGGATTCGGAATTCCGCTATTCCGACCGGTCGGATGACGTTGCGGTCTCCAACATCGTGCGCGACCAGCGCCTGCGCGAACGAGCCATCCGCGAGATCGAGGACATGAAGGCAAGGGGTGTCTGGAATGGCTGAGAAAGCGCCCTTCTCCTCGCAAACGGGGAAAAGGAGGGCATCGGCGATGTTGGCGATTCCCTCTCATCGTGCGGCGGGAGAGCCTGAGGGTGAGGGGCGGGCGCAATGAACCTCCTGCGCGACAACGACCTCATCTTCGGTCGGCTGCTCAAAATCGAGGAGCCGCACCTGATCGCGCGCTACAACAAGGCGCTGGAGGCGTTCGGGGTCAGGCCGACCAAGCTTGAATCCTTCGAGATCGACCGAACCGGGTTTTCGCCCGAAATCGCCGAGGAATTGAAGGATGACCAGTATCTCGATCCCAACGGCGTCAACCGGCGCTTCATCATCCTGACCCCGGCGCAGATCGAGTTGCCCGTCGTTCACACAGCCTTCTCCAACACATCGCAACTCGTCTACGAGTTCATGGTGGCCAATGCGCGCGCCATCAACGCCATCACGATCAAGGATGTCGTCTATGGCGAGATCGAGGAGCAGGTGAACCAGGTCCGTGACATCGAGGACCTGCTCTCCATCGTCCAGGTGGAGTTCAAGGTGCTTTCGGCGGAAGACCTGCTCGGCAAGGCAGCAGAACTCGGCAGGCTCGCCGACCGGGTGAAGCACGAGCCCGATGCCTGGCGCGACGACACCCTTCTCCAGCGTATGGTGGCGCTTGCCAGGGAAACCGGGGACATCCGCGAAAACAGCCTGGTTCCCGAGCAGGTGGTGTTCCGGCACGACGCCTATTGGACCAGTCATTTCGGCGGCGTCTACATCTTTGCCGACCGCGATACCACCACCGTCATCGCCGATCCGGCGACACCGGGTTTCCGGCGCTCGCGGCCCTGGCAGGTCAGCTATCTTGCAAAGGACGATCCGGCGCGCATTTTCCGTTTTCTGGCTGAGACGGGGCGCGTCCAGCTGCCGCGTGCCTCATGGATGGAAACCTCCGGCTATCTGGCCCATCGCGGCGAGATGGTGCTGCTCGATCTGGTGCGCAAGGCCAGTCCCGAGCAGGATTTCTCGCGCATCGATCCGGTGTGGTTGCAAACCTGGACACATCGCCATGCCGATATGGTGGCGCGCGAGGGGTCCGTGCCCTTTCTCAATGCCGCGGTGCGCGAGATCGGCCAGTTCGGTCAGCTCAAGGTGGAGGAAATTCCCGCCCTGCAGCGTTTCCTGGTAACGCGCGCCAATCCGGACCATGCGGATGCCTGGCTGACGAACCGGCTGATTTCCGACCTCGTTCCCTCGGATTTCATCGCCCGCTACATCTTCAACAAGCAGGGCTTCTACGAAGACTATGAGAACTATTCGGAGAGCTGGCGTGAATATGTTGTGGCGCGGCTCAAAACCACTTATCTCAGGGACAAGGCGGCGTTGAGACGACGTCTGTTTGGCCTGGACTGAACCCGCCCGAGGAGGCGCCCCGTGCTCGATCCGATCGTCGAATTCTTCACCCGCGTCTTCCACTGGATCGGCCGAGGCATCGGCATGGTGATCGCCTGGATCCTGTGGCCCTTCGTGGCTGCGGGGCGCTGGTACACACGGCGCGGCTGGATCATCCGCGGATCGGTGGGTCTCGTGGTGCTGGCGATTGTCGGTTTCTACGGGTATTTCATCTGGCAGACGCAGGTCTGGACCAATTTCGATCCCGATTATGTCGAAAAATACAAGCTTCAGGAGCGCGGTGTCTCGGCTGGCGAGCAGACCGCTGGCACGCAGGGCGGCGAGACGCGCACCTGCGGGCGCTCGGCCATTGTCGACCTGACGGCCGACCTTACGGATTTCAACGTGAACCAGAATGCCTGGATTTCCTCCATGCTTCTGTACAAGCTCGGCTTCTTCTTCGTTCTCAACTGGGACGATACGCCGTTCCTCGACAACAAGGCGTCTTTCCAGCGGGGCATCAACCAGGGTATCCGGCGAAGCGCCATCGAGCTTGTCGATGCGCTGGGGCGTGTGCGCGGCACGTCGCAGATCGACCGCGACCTGCAGAATGCACGCGGTGCGCTGACCTTCGACGAGGAGACCTGGTATTTCGGCCTCAGCCCCTTCGGTCCAAAGACGCCGACGCCGAGTTTCTATCGTTCGGCCATTCGCGACCTGCGCAAGTTCAATGACCGGCTGGTTTCCTGCGAGGCCGTGTTCGATGCGCGCGCCGACAATCTCATCCAGTATCTCGACCGTATTGCCAACGATCTTGGCTCGACGTCTGACCTTCTTCGCCAGCGTTCGGAAAACTACAATGGCGGCTGGTTCGATACGCGCGCGGATGATCGCTTCTGGTTCGCCTATGGGCAGCTCTACGCCTATTACGGCCTTCTGCGGGCCGCCGGCGCGGATTTCGAGGATGTCATCAAGCAGCGCTCGCTGGGGTCTCTCTGGGCAACCACCGAGCAGCAGTTCCGCGCCGCGCTCAACATCAGGCCCTTCATCATCTCCAATGGGCGCGAGGATGGCTGGGTGATGCCGACCCACCTTGCCACAATGGGCTTCTACATCCTGCGCGCGCGATCCAATCTCGTTGAGCTGCGTCAGGTTCTCGACCGGTGACGCCGGTGCGGGGTGCCTCCACGCCCCGCAATTCCCGCTACCTTCCGTAATCGTTACAAGGGGAACGGTCGGATGGCCGAAGTGAAGTCAGACATCGAGATCGCCCGCGCCGCCGCGAAGAAGCCCATTCAGGAAATCGGCAGGAAGCTTGGCATTCCCCCCGAAGACCTGGTGCCCTACGGGCATGACAAGGCAAAGGTTTCGGCGGATTTCATTGCGCGTATCGCCGGGCGCAAGGACGGGAAGCTCATCCTTGTGACGGCCATCAACCCGACGCCGGCGGGCGAGGGGAAGACGACCACCACCGTGGGGCTGGTTGACGGGCTGAACCGCATTGGCAGGAATGCCGCGGTGTGCATTCGCGAGGCTTCGCTGGGCCCCTGCTTCGGGATCAAGGGCGGCGCGGCCGGGGGCGGTTATGCGCAGGTGGTCCCGATGGAGGATATGAACCTCCATTTCACCGGCGATTTCCACGCGATCACGTCGGCGCACAATCTGCTCGCCGCCATGATCGACAACCATATCTACTGGGGCAATGCGCTCGGCATCGACACGCGCCGGATCACCTGGCGGCGGGTCATGGACATGAACGACCGCGCGTTGCGGCAGGTCGTCTCGTCGCTGGGCGGGGTGGCGAACGGTTTCCCTCGCGAGAGCGGTTTCGACATTACGGTCGCTTCCGAAGTGATGGCGATCCTGTGCCTTGCAAGCGATCTCGACGATCTTGAGCGCAGGCTCGGCGACGTCGTCATCGGTTATCGCCGCGACCGCAGCGCGGTGCGCGCGCGCGATCTCAAGGCTGACGGGGCCATGGCCGTGCTTCTCAAGGACGCCTTGCAGCCCAATCTCGTGCAGACGCTGGAGAACAATCCGGCTTTTGTCCATGGTGGGCCCTTCGCCAATATCGCCCATGGCTGCAATTCGGTGATGGCGACGCGCACGGCGCTGAAGCTCGCCGATTATGTGGTGACGGAGGCGGGCTTCGGCGCTGACCTTGGAGCGGAGAAGTTCTTCGACATCAAGTGCCGCAAGGCGGGGCTTCAACCGGCTGCCGCCGTCATCGTGGCCACGATCCGTGCCCTGAAGATGAATGGCGGTGTCGCCAGGGACGATCTGGGGCAGGAAAATATCGCTGCCGTCAGGGCCGGTTGCGTCAATCTCGGCCGACATTTGGAGAATGTGCGCTCCTTCGGTGTGCCGGTCATCGTGGCGATCAATCATTTCCATTCCGATACGCAGGCCGAAATCGACGCAGTCAAAGCCTATGTGGCCGAGCTTGGGGAAGAAGCTGTCCTTTGCCGGCATTGGGCGGAAGGATCGGCCGGTATCGAGGAGCTTTCGCACAAGGTTGCCGCGCTTGCTGATCAGGGGCAGGCTCGTTTCGAGCCGCTTTATCCCGACGATATGCCGTTGCGCGAAAAGATCGAAACCGTGGTGAGGCGCATTTATCGGGGTGCGGGGATTTCGGCCGATACGTCCGTGCTCGCTCAGCTTCGGCAATGGGAGGAGGAGGGATATGGCCATTTGCCCGTGTGCATGGCCAAGACGCAGTATTCCTTTTCGGCTGACCCGGCGCTCCTTGGTGCGCCTGTCGACCATGTTGTGCCGGTGCGCGAGGTACGCCTCTCCGCAGGGGCGGGCTTCATTGTCGCCATCTGTGGAGACATCATGACCATGCCGGGCCTTCCAAGGACGCCGGCGGCCGAGCGCATTTTCCTTAATGAAGACGGGATGATCGAGGGATTGTCTTAAAACTTGAGTCCGCAGGTGGCGCGCGCCCTGAAGCGCGCGCTCCCGAATTATGCGGAGACCGCGAATTCGGTCATCATGCCCGTGGCCAGATGCGGCATGTGGTGACAGTGAAACATCCAGCGAGCGGCTTCGCCGGCATCGACGGCTATGGTGACCATCGCCATGGGAGGCACGTAGACGGTGTCGCGCATGGCGCCGGAGAAGCGCCGGCCGTTGATGCCGGTCACCTGGAATGTGTGACCGTGCAGGTGCATGGGATGCCCCATCATCGACATGTTGTGAAGGGTTATTTCGAAACGTTCGCCGCTGCGCGCGGTGACCGGCGCATGATCACCCCAGATGCGACCGTCGATGGTCCACAGATAGGGGGCCATACTGCCGCTCAGCATCACCATTCGCCCATCGCTGGCAGCGCGCGGGGCAAGTGGGGTGGTGGCTGAAAGCCGGGTCTCGAGGTCCAGGCCAAGGGCGGGCGCCTCCTCATCGCCCGTCTTGGCGATGCGTTTCACATCCGCTCCCGGTGTCGCGAGCACGAGGCCTGTGCGTTCACGGGCACCTTCACGCAGAGCGAGGATCGGAAATGCGCCGCCTTGCGCGGGAATACGCAGGCGCAGATCCATGCGTTGCGCCATGGCAAGCGCGAAGCGTCTTCCCTTGAGAGGGACGACCGGGTGTCCATCTACGGCAACCAGTTCGACATCGAGCGCGCCGCTATCGATCCAGTAGACCGTAGCGGAGGCGGCATTGACGATGCGCAGGAGCACCTCGCCGCCGGGCTCCACCATGGTGACGTCGGGATCGTCGAGCGTGCGGCTATTGGCCAGATAGGCATCGAACTCAATGTCGTTCAGGTCCATCTCCATGGCGCCGTGATTCATGCCGCCATGGTTCATTCCGCCCATGCCCGTCATTCCGCCCATTCCGCTTGTGGCCGGTGAGCCGTGGCCGGCTTCGCTCGCGCCCAGTTCATCCAGCAGCTCCGCCAGGGGCTTGAAGGTGAAATCCTGCAGGAACAGGGTGATTTCCTGCCGGTCGGCATCGACATCGTCCCTTGTCCTGACGATGAGGGGAGCAGCAAGGAGCTGCATCTCCTGCGCGGGTATGTGCGCATGCATCCAATGGGTGCCTGCAAGCGGTGCGAAATCATAATCCCTTGTCTCGCCCGGCTTGAGTTTGGGCATCGGCATGTCGGGCACGCCGTCCTGATCGTTGGGTGGTATCTGGCCATGCCAATGGATCAGGGTGTCCTCCGCAAGGGTGTTTTCAAGCGAAAGGCGAAAGCGCTCGCCCGGTTCGAGAACCAATCCCTGCCGTCCATCCCCAACGGACAAGCCGAAGACTGTGGCCGGCTTGCCGGCGATGTCGATCGTGCGGGTGGTTGCCTGAAGGGTGCGCTGCGGTGCGGCGCGGAGCGCCGCGGGAAGAGCTGCGGTTGCCGCAAATGCGGTGCCGGCGGCGAGAAAGCCGCGGCGTGTGAGGGTGGAGTACATCAATTTTCTCCTGAAGACTGTCTTTGATTGCCGCAGGCATGCGCGGTATGCGCAGCGTCCTGCCGGCAATGTGTTGCGGCTTTCAGGAGATGGGGCGAGGGGGCGGGGTTCGGGGCTCCAGCTGCCATCCGGTATGGGGACGATCGGCAATCGCCAGCACCCGTGGGGCCGCTGGTTGCCAGAGCAGCGGGGCAGAAATCACGTTGGAGATCGAGGCGGCCGCGCAATGCGCGGCGCAGCGCTCGGCTTTCTGATTTTTATCCTGGCAGTGAGACATGCCGCCATGGGTGGCGCAGGCCGCTGGCTGATCCATCACCGCCATTGCGGTCGCATGCCCCGGCGTTCCGGCGAATGCCAGAGAAAGCAGGAACAGCAATGCCAGATACCGCAGCGGTGTTTTCATCAGCGTTCGGAAACAACAGTTCCAGGAACAACCATTGCACCGAGTATGCGGCAGCATCAAGACCTGCGCCAGAGATCAGGCGGCACTTGGTCCCGGATCGTCATCGCCGGTCAAATCCGGTGCTTGGGAGGGAATCGGAGCCGCCGCGTCGTGCACGAGCCTCAGGGCAGGACGGGCATTTGCGCGCTCCGCCATTTCCCGCAGCGCCGCCTCAGGCTGGTAAATCACAGCTTCAAGGACGAGGCGCTCGGGCGCCGTTTCGCCATCGCGCAGAAGCGCTATGGCTTCTCCTTCCGCAAGTCCCAGCAGCCCCATCCCCCGCATGGTGGTCAGCGGGAGGGATAATCCAACCATGCCCTGGGCCGGGTCCGGGGTCAGGAGCCTCACCTGAGGGGTGGCATCGCCGATGCGATAGCGCACCCGGCTGTTCAGGGTGGCAATGGTCGGCGGAATGTCCTCCCGCGTCATGAGCTGCGCATTCTCAAGCTTGTACTCAAGCAGCCGGGCGAACGCAGTTCTCCCGTCGGTGATGTTTTTTTGAAGCTGTTCGAGGATGTTGAAATCGCTGAATGTCAGGATGCATCCCTTGCCGGTCCACATCTTTGATCTCCGCTGGCAGGTCCTGGGGAAAGGAATTTCGCCCCCTGCGCGGAAATCGCTTCCGCGCAGGGGCTACCCTCCCGTCAGGAGATGCCCCGTGAAAAACAGGAGATGGGGAAGACGCAGCGCCATGGCGTCAGGCATTCTCCGCCGGCTGTCGCACTTCCAGCACCGTCAGCTTGTGCGTGCGGCCGTTGCGCGCGGTCCAGTCGATCGACTGTCCTTCCTTGAGACCGATCAGGGCCGTGCCCACCGGCGTGGTGATGGCTATGCGGCCCTTTTGGATGTCGGCATCGCCGGGATAGACCAGCGTTACGGTCTTTTCCTCACCATCGGCCGTATAGGTCAGCGTCGATCCCATGCGAACCACCGTGGGCGCAAGGGCGCTGTCGCGTACGACGCGCGCGCGTTCGAGCTCGGCCATCATGGTTTCCGACATTTCGGGATTGCGCTCTTCCAAGGCCTCGGCAAGGCCGGAAAGGCGCTGATAATCGGTTTCGGAAATCGTGATCGCGGGCTTGCGGCCCGGTTTGTTCTGCACGGTCTTGTTCTGCATTGGCTTTTCCATGCGAGGCCGTCCCGGCGCATCTGCCATGCGCCCTTGGAGAACTCTCTGCTCCTGTTTTAACTCTTAAGGGATGCGCCGTTTGAAACCTGTTTCGCCGTTTTTACCGGCCAATCTGGCCAAACAGCGGATTCGCGCCCCACGGTTCGGAGGCGCACAGCACCGAACCGGGGGTTATTGTCCCGCGATGGGACAAACCCGGAAAAAAACGGAGGTGCGTTTGCGATGCTGTTTCATATGCTGAAGGTGGTGCAATGCCGGGGCGATGTCAAGATTGAGGGTTGAAGCATCCTTCGACTTTGCCGCATGGACAGGGCAACTATAAGGCCTATCTGGGTGAAATCTGCAAAACAGGATTGGCATGCAAGACAACACGCGGCGTTTTCTCAACAGGCTCAGAACGAACCGGCGCATTCTCGGACCGGTGCTTCTGTTCCTTGTTCTGACACTGGGTTCCTTTGTCTTCCTGGCGATTGCCGATGAGATGGCCGAGGGCGAAATCCGCGCACTCGATGAAAATATCCTTTTGTCCATGCGTAACCCGGCCAATCCCGCCGACCCGCTGGGCCCCGCCTGGCTTGAGGAAACGGCGATCGAGGTCACGGCTGCCGGTGGTTATCCGCTGATCGTGCTTTCGCTGACCCTGGTCATGGGACTTCTCGTGGTCACCCGGCGATATGGTGCGGCATTTTACGCGTTCTTCTCCGTCGCATCGGGGGCGGCGGTCTCCTACACGCTGAAGAATTACTACGATCGGCCGAGACCGGATATCGTGGAGCATCTGGATGTTATTCATACCGCCAGCTTTCCCAGCGGGCATGCGATGGCGACCACGGTGGCCTATCTGACGTTGGCGGCGCTCGTCATCCGCTTCGTCGCGGATTGGAGAGTGCGTCTCTACACGCTCGCAGTGGCGATCTTCATGGCGTTCATCGTCGGTCTGAGCCGGATCTATCTCGGCGTCCATTGGCCAAGCGATGTGGCGGCGGGATGGGCTTTGGGGGCGGCCTGGGCTTCGCTGATCTGGCTTGCGGTAACCCTGGTTTCCCTTTATCGCACCGGGCGGGGCGGGCTTGTCGCAGGAAAGCAGTTGCGCAAGGACGTTCCTGACGGTATGGAAAAGCCATGACGATGATTTCTTGCGCAAATCTCTGGTGGTGGGCCCGCTGACAGCGGCCACCGTGCAGTATGCGCGACGTCAAGACACCATGGCCGCAGGTGAAAACCGGGCGGCCATTTTTGTTGCAGCTTCCCGGCAATGCCTGAAACAGGGAGCATATGATGAGCCTGGAAGTTCTGGAAAACGGCGGTGAACGCTTTGCGACGGCGGGCGGCATCACCATTACCCGCACCCGCAACGAGACGGCCTATGAAGGGGCCATCGATGCCTATATCGACGCGCTCGACGAGCGGCGAGGCGCGGTCTTTTCCTCCAATTATGAGTATCCGGGCCGTTATACACGCTGGGATACGGCGATCATCGATCCTCCGCTGGTCATTTCAGCGCGCGGCCGGGCGTTGCGCATCGAGGCGCTGAACAGGCGGGGCGAAGCGCTTCTGCCGGTCATCGCCGACACCGTGGCGGCGCTCGAAGCCGTTAGCGTGGATGAGCGCGATGCGCGCCAGCTGGCAGTGACGGTCGCCGAACCTGACCGTATCTTTTCGGAAGAGGAACGCTCGCGCGCGCCCACGGTCTTTACGGTTCTGCGGGCCGTGACGGCACTGTTTCATACCGATCAGGATGCCAATCTCGGGCTTTACGGGGCCTTCGGCTACGATCTCGCTTTCCAGTTCGATCCGATCAAACAGAGCCTCGAGCGGCCGCAGAGCCAGCGCGACCTGGTGCTTTATCTGCCCGACGAGATACTCGTGGTCGATCACCATGCGGCCAGGGCCTGGCACGACCGCTATGATTATGCGGGGACCGGTTTCACCACCGAAGGCCTGCCCAGAGAGGGCGCGCGAGACACTTTCCGCCCGTCTGCTCACAAGCCGCCGCGTGGCGACCATGAACCTGGCGAATATGCCCGCCTCGTCGAGAAGGCCAAGGAGAGCTTTCATCGAGGCGATCTGTTCGAGGTGGTTCCGGGGCAGATGTTCATGGAGCGCGCCGAACGCCGCCCCTCGGAAATTTCACGCCGGCTGAAGCGGATCAATCCGTCGCCCTATTCCTTCTTCATCAACCTGGGCGAACAGGAATATCTCGTTGGCGCTTCGCCCGAAATGTTCGTGCGGGTGAACGGGCGCCGGGTCGAGACCTGCCCGATCTCAGGCACGATCAAGCGCGGCGACGATGCAATCGCCGATGCGGAACAGATCATCAAGCTCCTGAATTCCAAGAAGGACGAGTCGGAGCTGACCATGTGTTCCGACGTCGACCGCAACGACAAGAGCCGCGTTTGCGAGCCAGGCTCGGTGCGGGTCATCGGGCGGCGGCAGATCGAGATGTATTCGCGCCTGATCCACACGGTCGATCACATAGAGGGGCGTTTGCGCGAGGGTATGGATGCTTTCGACGCCTTCCTCAGCCACGCCTGGGCGGTGACGGTGACCGGCGCACCGAAACTGTGGGCGATGCGCTTCATCGAGGAAAACGAGAAGAGCCCGCGCGTTTGGTATGGCGGCGCCATCGGCATGGTGCATTTCAACGGCGACATGAATACGGGGCTGACGCTGCGCACCATTCGCATCAAGGATGGGATTGCCGAGGTGCGGGCCGGCGCGACGCTGCTTTTCGATTCCGATCCGCAGGAAGAGGAAGCCGAGACAGAGCTCAAGGCCTCGGCCATGCTTTCTGCAATTCGCGACGCAGGGAAGGCGAATATGGACAGTGAGACGAGGGCGGCCGCGCGCGTGGGCGAGGGGGTGAAGATCCTCCTTGTGGATCATGAGGATTCCTTTGTGCACACACTCGCCAATTATTTCCGCCAGACGGGCGCGGAGGTGGTGACGGTGCGTTCGCCGGTTTCGCAGGATGTGTTCGAGCGGGTCGATCCCGACCTCGTGGTTCTGTCGCCGGGACCCGGACGACCGGAGGATTTCAATTGCGGTGCGACGATTGCACAGGCGCGTGAGCGCAAACTGCCGATCTTCGGCGTATGCCTTGGTCTTCAGGCGCTGGTGGAAGCCTATGGCGGTGAGTTGCGGCAGCTTGCCGAGCCGATGCATGGAAAGCCGTCGCGCATTCGCGTGAATGGCAACAGCCTCGTCTTCTCAGGCCTTCCCTCGGAAGTCACGGTGGGGCGTTATCACTCGATCTTCGCCGATCCGGTTCGCATGCCCCGTGATCTGGTTGTCACGGCAGAGACGGAAGATGGCGTTGTGATGGGGATAGAGCATGAAAAAGAGCCGGTTGCGGCTGTGCAGTTCCACCCCGAATCAATCATGACGCTTGGCCATAATGCGGGCATGCGCATGATCGAGAACGTGGTTGCGCATTTGCCCAGAAAGGCTCGCGTCAAAGCTGCCTGAAACAGGTTGCCCCAGGGCCGCCTGATGGGCGGGACCGCATCCCGCCGGCTCCAGGCGGGGCCGGGTGGCACGAAAGATGAAAGGAGCCGGCATGCCTTCCAACGGCACGCTTCAGCGCATTGCGGCATGGTCGATACTCGTTGCGGTCGGCATCTTTGCCCTGAAGCTCACAGCCTGGTGGCTCACCGGCTCCGTAGCCCTTTTCTCCGACGCGATGGAATCCATCGTCAATGTCGCTGCCTCGCTCATGGCGTGGTACGCGTTGAAGCTGGCGCACAAGCCAGCCGACGACAACCACCCCTTCGGCCACCACAAGGCGGAGTATTTTTCCGCCGTGATGGAAGGCGTTCTGATCGTGGTTGCGGCGCTTCTCATCCTGCGCGAGGCGTGGCTCGCCTTTTTCGTGCCGCGTACCCTCGAAGCTCCGGTTCTGGGCCTTGCCATCAACGCTTTGGCAGGCGTGGCCAACGGTATCTGGGCGTGGTTCCTGATCAAGACCGGCAGAAAGGCGCGCTCGCCGGCCATGGTCGCGGACGGGCAGCATCTGTGGACGGATGTGGTGACCTCGGGCGGCGTGCTTTTCGGACTGCTCCTGGCACTTGCCACGGGCTGGCTCTGGCTCGATCCGGTCATGGCGGCGGTCGTTGCGCTCAACATTCTGTGGCAGGGCTGGTTCATGGTCGGCCATTCCGTCCAGGGGTTGATGGATGTGGCCGTGGAGCAGAACGATCTGGCAGAGATCGAGCGCATCGTTGAGGAAAATCGCGACGGCACACTCGAATTCCACGACCTGAAGACCCGCGAGGCCGGCAGGGCGCGCTTCATCGAGTTCCACCTCGTGGTGCCTTCGGAGATGACGGTGGAGGCGGCGCACCGCATTTGCGACCGCATCGAGAGCGCGCTGGAAAAGAAGATGCAGGGCGTCCACGTGACCATCCATGTGGAGCCCGCGCACAAGGCGAAGTTCGTCTGACGCTGGTGCGCGCGCCCCCATCCATCCGGGAAAGGGGAGCGCTTGCGGCTCAGGTGCGTTTCATGCCTTTGTCGAGAACCTCTGGATAATCCTTCACAACGTCCTGCACCTCAGCCGAATAATCATCCATCTCCTGGATACGGCGCACCTCGATGGTTTCGTTGGGCGAGCCGGGGCAGCGCTTTGCCCATTCGATGGCCTCCCGCAGCGAGGGCACATCGATGATCCAGAAGCCGCCCACCACTTCCTTCGCCTCAGTGAAGGGGCCGTCGGTGACGATCGGCTTTCCCGTGGCAAACGAAACGCGGGCGCCCGTTGAAGGGGGATGAAGTCCTTCCAGTGCGACCAGCACTCCGGCCGCGCGCAGGTCATCATTGTACTTCATCATCTTTTCGACCGCATCCACAGGCAGGTCGAGCTCGGGCCCGGCGCTTTCATAGCCCTTGGGGATCATCAGCATCATGTAACGCATTGTCTTCTCCTGGTTCGAGGATTGGCGACCAAAGGACGCTTGCGAAAGCCTTATCCCGACAATCTACCGTCAGAACATTTCCTTGAGGGAATTGTTCCTGTATCGGTCTTTGCGAAAGCGGGAGTCGATAGAAATGGATTCGCCACCAGAAACGTCCTTTCCCGGTCCGCTTGCAACGCTCCCCCGGCTTTTTCAATGGTTGCTTCTGGCCGCGCTGACGGCACTGACCGCAGGCTTCATGCTTCATTACGCGTTGCCGGCGGCATTGTTGATAGGGCCGATGCTGGCGGCAGTCGTGATTGGAGCGCAGGGCGGGCGGGTCGGCGTTTCCGGTCTCGTTTTTGCCGTCGCGCAGACGTTTGTCGGCCTTCTGATCGGCGGCTCTCTGGAGCTGACCGTTCTTGCGTCCTTCATCGACATATGGCCGATCCTCCTGCTGGCGGTTCTCACGACAGTCGCCGCAAGCAGCCTCCTGGGGTTCTTCGTCAGCCGCTGGAAAATTCTGCCCGGCACCACCGCCGTATGGGGTTCGGCGCCGGGAGCGGCTACGGCAATGGTGCTCATGGCCGGAGCTTTTGGTGCCGATCCGCGGCTTGTGGCATTCATGCAGTATCTGCGCGTGATTTTCGTCACCCTGGCGGCTGCCTTGCTGGCGCGCTTCTGGGTGGACACGAGTGGCGTCGAATTGCCCGCCATGGAGTGGTTTCCGCCCTTGCGGCCGGAAGCTTTCGGTTTGACGCTTCTTCTGGCGGTTGCCGGGGGG
>SWCG01002802.1_pt1 | contig 138897 bp, 128 predicted proteins | sample 4690071 | NCBI WGS metagenome assembly SWCG01 (sample SAMN10267281, study PRJNA491770) | bioreactor metagenome | isolation source: DHS bioreactor inoculated with subseafloor sediment | place: Japan: off Shimokita Peninsula | collected 2012-10 | reverse complement strand
CCCCCCAAAATAAAAAGACCACCGAAAACTTCAAGATGATTGGGTACTTCTTGTACAAAGATAAATGCCAGCAATATGGTACCAATCGGCTCACCTATTAACGCAATTGAAACAAACGCTGCTGGCAGATGCCCTAAAGCCCAATTAAAAATTGAATGACCGAATAACTGTGGAATTAATCCCAGGAGAATCATCCATAGATAAATTTGTCCTGAATAGCCTGTAAGTGTCTCCCCACTGATAAATACGTATAATAATAAAAAAATTGCTGAAAATGAGTATACAAAAAAAATGTATTTTATGAGTGGTAGTGTTGATCTTACCCTTCTTCCCACCATCAGGTAACCTGCCGCCATCCAGGCTCCTAATAATGCTAATGAATTACCGAGTAGAGCAGTTTTATCGGAAGTAATGCCATCATTTTCACAAATGATGAGCTTTTCAACCGAGAAAGAGCATTCATTGCTAAACGCCACAAGGCTGCTACCTAATAAAGCCAATAAAAGACCAATCCAAATGGCTGAATTATTCCTTTCCTTCAAAAAGATGGGGGAAAGTAGAGCTACCCAAAGGGGTGTTGTGGAAACAAGAACTACGGAACTGGCTATGCTGGTGTACTCCAGGGATGTAATCCAGGCTGCAAAATGAATCGACAGAAATAATCCGGAAAAAAGCAAAAATATTAATTCCTGCTTTGATAGATCGAATAAATTTTTTCTATACTGTAGATAAGCTATTGGCGTAATTACCAAAGATGCTGTGGAGAGACGAATTGCAGCAATTACAATCGATGGAGCTCCATTCTGGGCAAAGCGAATCAATATTGAGGCTGTTGACACAGCAAGAATGCCCAGGAATAGGCCAACCAAAGAATTTAGCTTTTCTTTCTTCATAATTTAATGGGTCTCTTGACTTGACAAAAAAAGTAAGCTTGATAAAATCAATTTGAAGTAGATTTGTCAAATTTTATCATCTTAATCAAATGAAGATAAATTTCTATTCCCATAATTGATTTCAAAACTTAGTTTCTAATTTGGAGGAAATAATGACCCATGTAATAACTAGTTTATGCCTGCGTGATGGTGGTTGTGCAACAGTTTGTCCAGTTGAATGTATTGTTCCTGGTAAACCCGAGGATCAATATCCTTTGTATTACATTGACCCAGATACATGCATTGATTGTGGAGCATGTGTTCCTGAATGCCCATTCGAAGCCATCTTCCCCGAAGATGAGGTTCCCGCACCTTATGTTGCCAAGGGTGGCGAAAGACTCTCAATGCCTGTTGGTACCCCTGGATTTACGGAAGTATATGATGGATCAAATCATGATGGCGAAGACGTTCACCTGGAAGGCACCAGAACATTGGAAGCCGGGGAAGAAGTTGATTTAACCCCAGATACAGAAGTGAATGCAAAATACTTTACGGATGGTCCAGGTTATAGCACCGCTGGATAAATTTAAATTTTTGGTTATGATAGAGGAAGTCATGAGACTTCCTCTTTTTATTTAACATTTATTAGAAAAGGACCATTATGCAAGAATATAGGATTGAAAAAGACTCATTAGGGCCGTTAGAAGTTCCCAAGAATGCTTATTTCGGCGTACAAACCCAGCGAGCTGTATTAAATTTTCCCATTTCTGGGATGAAACCGTATGCAGCGTTTATCTGGTCTATGGCAGCCATTAAAACCGCAGCCGCAAAAGTCCACAAAGATCTGGATTTGCTACAAGATGAATTTGCCGATGCAATCATCCAGGCTGGCAAAGAAGTTATGACTGGTTCCTGGAATGAGCAATTTGTTGTGGATCCTTTTCAAGCTGGCGCTGGTACCAGCCATAACATGAACACCAATGAAGTCATGGCAAATCGGGCCACGCAAATCCTGGGGGGACAATTAGGGTATTATTTGATAAATCCGAATGACCATGTGAATATGGGGCAATCCACCAACGATACCATTCCAACTGCTATTCGATTAGGGTGTTTATGGAGACTGAATGAACTGAATCAAACAGTCCAACAACTGGCGGATGCATTGCGACTCAAAGCAACCGAATTCGATCAAATCGTAAAATCGGGGCGCACCCACTTGCAGGATGCAGTTCCTGTCCGTCTTGGTCAGGAGTTTGGTGCCTACGCCAGAGCTGTTGAACGAGACCTGGAAAGAATTCAAAGGTCTTCTGAAGGGCTTAGGCGTCTCGGAATCGGTGGAACTGCGACAGGGTCAGGATTGAATGCCCACCCGGAATACCATGCCCGTATGGTAGCGGAATTAAAGAATATCTCCGGATTGGAATTATTTACCTCCGATGATTTGTTTGAATCGATGCAATCCATGGCTGATATGGTAGATTTTTCCTCATCTTTGAGAGTTTTGGCAGTGACGTTAACCAGAATTGCCAATGATTTCCGTTTGTTGTCATCCGGGCCTGCCACCGGTCTGGATGAAATTCGGTTGCAACCGGTTCAACCAGGTTCCAGCATCATGCCGGGTAAAGTCAATCCTGTTTTGGCTGAGATGCTCAATATGGCAATGTTTCACGTGCTGGGTAATGACACCACTGTGAGCCTGGCAGCGCAGGCTGGCCAACTCGAATTAAATGTGATGATGCCAATCATTGCACATAACTTGTTCGAAATGATGCATGTGATGATCGGAAGCATTGCTGCATTTACCACAAAGTGTGTCGTTGGTATCACTGCAAACGTGGAAAAAGCAGAAGGCTGGCTGGAGAAAAATTCAATTTTGGTGACTGCTCTTAACCCATTAATTGGCTATCAGGTCGGTGCAGAATTAGTCAAAGAATCAATTGCACGAAATATGACAATCCGTGAACTGGCTCTGGAAAAAGTAAAGCACGGTTTGTTAATAAACAAAAAAACCGAACAACCATTACAGGAGTCGGATATCATCCGAGTTTTCAGTGATCTTCGGAAATTTACCGAGGGTGGAATCTTATCCTGATTGATCTGATTGTGCTTTTGCAAACATCGCAGCCCCCACAATGCCAGCCTGATTTAACAACAAAGCTGGCATTGTTTTTGTCTGGATTGTAAAATATTTTGCATATTTTTCAAATTTCTTACTGATCCCCCCACCGATGACAAATAAGTCTGGTGAAAATAAGTCTTCCAGGGTCAAAAGGATTTCATTAAAACGTTCACCCCATTTTCTCCAGGATAAATCTTCAATCTGACGAATGGCCTCTGAAGCTCGGTGTTCGGCGTCTTTGCCTCTGATTTTCATGTGACCAAACTCAGTATTAGGCACCAGCACCCCATCTGAAAAAATGGCCGAACCAATGCCAGTTCCGATGGTTAACAAAATCACAACTCCTTTTTGATATTCCTGCCCTATCCCAAATTTCATTTCGGCAATACCGGCAGCATCAGCATCATTCACTCCGAAAATTTTATTTCCAGTTTCCTGAGAAAGCAGAACGTTTAAATTTTGACCCAGCCAATTTTTGGAGATATTTGCTGCTGAGAGAACGATTCCGTGTTGAACAATCGAGGGAAACCCAACACCAACAGGGCCGGAATAATCAAAATGTTGATTGATTTGATGCACAGCTTTGGCCACATCAGATGGTTCTGCACCTTCCGGGGTATCGATCCGATATCGATCAGTTAACAACTTCCCGGTGATCGTATCAACCATAGCCCCTTTTATTCCAGAACCGCCGATATCAAGACCTAAAATTTCCATTTCTTCTCCTCAAGGACAACCATTTCCTAAATGTTCTTCATAAGTTCTGGCAAAATTGTGAAGACCCGAGCTATCACATTTTGCTCGAAAATAATAATAAGGGGTTTCAGGTGCATTGGCAATGGATTGCATTGCAACGAAGCTCGGATTACAAATCGCATGTGGTGGCAATCCGTTATACAGGTATGTATTAAATGGGGAATCTATTTGAAGATTATTCAAGCTAAGCGGATTGGTCCACCAGGTCGCTTGATCAATGTTGTATCCAACAGCATATTGAACGGTAGGGTCACTATCAAATTTCATACCGATATCAAATCTATTTAAAAATACGGATGCAACCATTGGCATTTCTTCAATGACAACCGCCTCTCTTTCAACCATAGAGGCCAGGATCACCATCTGGTTCATGGATAATCCTTTTGTTGAGAGTGAATTTTTAAATTCATCATTCACATTTTTCAAGAATTCATTTAAGAATATTTTTACAAAATCAATTTCAGTAATTTCTCTATCCACCAGATATTCGCCCGGAAATAAGTAACCTTCTAACGACGGAACACCTTGCAAACCATCTGGCAGCCATTCTGAAGATGGGTTGGACACCAAAGATAAGAACACCTCTGGATCAATTTCCAAACCCGACCCAGGCAAAATACCGGCAATTTCTTCTGACCTCCAGCCCGGAAGAACATTAAAACGAACTTTATCGGGTATAGGATTGGTTATTTTCTCAGCAATTTCAATTCCATTCATTTCTGGTTCAATGCGGAAATACCCGGATTGCACTTTCCGGTCAAAACCTTTGTAGATCAGAAAATCATTGAATGTTTGCGAGTCTGTTATGAGCTCATTCATCTTTAAACGATAGGCTATTTGACCAACGCTTTCACCCGGTAAAATTTCAAAGTAGAAATCCTCCTGTAAGTTATTCTGATTTTTAAATAAACTCTCCTCAGAAAAATAAAGCTTTGTTGTATACACGAAACGTTTATAAAGATTCAGAGAGGTATCAGGTGGACCATATGCAATTTTGACATCATTTAATATGGTTGTGCTCAACCATATGATTCCTGCAATTAAAGCGATACCACAAATAAAAAAAAGGCTCAGCAAACAACCTTGAAGGGAATTCTTTTTTTGTTTTGGCATCAGGACTCCGTCAAATCAATTGAAAAAAAATCATCTTTGGACTGACTGTCGAGATAGGACTGCAAAATAATGGTGGCAGCCAGATCATCCATGTGTGTCATTCGATGCTTTCTCCTGACGCCCATAGCCTCACGAGCTTTTTTGGCACGTTGGGTACTTTCAAATTCATCCCATAAAATAACTGGAATATCCGTCATTTGTTTGATTTCATCCGCCAGACGAGCCGATTTTCTGCCGGAGGGGTTCGGTTCCCCATTCGAATAGAAGGCTTGTCCAACAACAATTAACCTAACCGAATTTTCCACCGCAATGGCGATAATCTGTTCCGCATCTTTCGTCCTTTGAACATGTTTGATCACAGTCAAAGGATTCGCAATCGTTGCTGTCATATCACTGATAGCCACACCAATTCGTTCTGTGCCTGGATCAATTGCCATAATTTTTTTTGAGTCAATTTCCATCGATCACCATATTAATTCTAAACGGGAAAAAAGGCAAATATCGCCAAAAAGATGGTGATATTTCTATGATTGGCTCTTTACTCAGGTCAACATCATTTCCTACCAAAGATTTCGCTGTATTAATTTCTTTTCCCAGGATGTTCTGAACCAGTTTGTTTTCATCTATTTTTGCTGTAATTCTTCGTGATGATTCCACAACCCAATACAACTCATTATTCCTGAATTTTACAGAATCGCGGATAAGTTCAATCTCAATATCCTTTTCATCATGCAGAAATTGATCAGATAAATCGGCATCCATAGCCAGATTAACGGATTTAAGGATTGCTTCTGCCTCAATCATCCAGCCAGATAAACTGGCTTTTATTTTCAATATATGTCTTTCTGCAGGATCTCCAACCGCAGGAATTCTTTCTTCCGTTATTATTTCATTGATTTTGATAGTTTCTTCAGCAATTAAAAACGCATTGGGGGTATTTTTTCGCATTTCGTCGATAGAATTTTTGATGAGTATTTCCATTAATTCTTTTTTTAATTTTTCGTAATCTTTTTCAGTTGGCGCTAACGTTTTTTTATCAGACCCACCAGATATCGCACTCTGATTGCTAACCACGATATTTCCACCCAGATCATTTTCAACGGCTGTGATGCTTCCAATAAGAACATTTCCATTCGTCCCAGCGATTGTACTCACGATGGGGACATCAATTTGAGATTCAACTCCAGGTTCCAGGATAGCTTCTTTCTTCGTTTCAAAACGGACATAAGGGTCACTGTTAGTTCGTACTATTGTACCCATAGGTATAAAAATCTCTTGATCAGATAGATTTCGAAATGTCACCGTGCCGGAAGCTTTTTTGTCTGGAACCCGGATGATGCCGGTGCTTTCACCTTCTACTTGACCATCAATTTCAATGTCAATGAGATTGAATGGGACAGCTCCGGTCCCATTGATTTCTTTCACTGTTGGATCAGATCGAAACTTCATTTGTAAGGACTGCTCATCAACCACGGGATACAAGACAATAGTTGCTGATGGTACGAAAATAAGAATGATCAATAAAGTTGAAAACAGCCCCACTGAAAATATCAGCCACCGAACAAATTTTGATAACCTCACGTGGTGGAGCTGCCGTTGTTTATCATATGCCTTGAGGTCTATCTTCTGATCTGCTTTCCGCTGAAGCAAAGCTTGATCTCGAATTTTTGGTTTTCGCCAGGGTTTCTTTTGTGCTTCTGGAATACTTGAAAATAGTGAAATCCCCAATTTTTTCAATTGATTTTTGATCACCGGTTCATCCGTTACAACCGCTATTTGAGCCCCCTGACTTTCAGCAGATCTTAAAATCAGGATGATGTCGATTGCCTTGAGCTTAATTATTCCTTTGTTTGGCCAAACCAACAATATTCGCTGGGTTTTACTCCAGACAATTTTCTCCCTGATGGAAATAACGTTATCAAAAGCATCCAATTGCACAATAGCAGTTTTCATAATATGGTTGATTATAAGGTATGACCTAACCTCATTGTAATAGGATTGACCATCATCTGCGGACAGGATTATTATACATAAAGCATAGACACAGCAATAGTACACTATAATTAATGATAGGTTAAACTCCTGGAGATGTGTATGTCGTACCGACTACTTTTTTTATTCACATTGGTTCTATTGGCTAGCATGACTGGATGTAATTTACCAAATTCAGGGCAAATAAATCCAGATAGTGTTGCTACGCAGGTAGCTCAACTATTAACATCAACTCCGGTTCTTGAAAATACAAGCGATCTTCCCTCTGCGGTTCCCACCATCACAATACAATTCACTGAGGAAACGTCTCTTCCTACAGAAACCACAAGTCCAACCCAGGTTCCATCTATAACCCCCACCATCCTGCCGCAGGGCATTCCTGGCGGTTCACCTGATTGGACAGACCCCTTAACTGATGGAAGCCGTTTTGGAATCAATCCTGAAGGATACGATGATGGTCAGACGAAAATAAAGGTTTCGGATGGTTCATTAATCATGACCAGTGTTTCTGCCATGGGTTGGCGGGGATGGCGATTAACGAGTCAAAAACCAGAAAATTATTATTTGCAGGCTGTTTTTCAGACTTCTGATTGTTCAGGGAGTGATCAATACGGGCTTGTCGTCCAATCCCCTGATTTTGAAAGCGGTTTCGGATATTATTTTGGGTTAACCTGTGATGGGAGATATGCATTTCAAAAGTGGGAAGATAATGGTCTTACCAATCTGCAGGGATGGGTAAAAGATGGGAATATTGTTGCCGGTTCTAATCAAACCAATACAATTGGAATTCTCAAATCCGGGAATCAATATAATCTCTACATCAACAACAATTCAATCGTGACCGTCAAAGATGAAAAATTCTCATCCCCCGGTTATTTTGGCCCTTATATCGCTGGTGTTAATACACCGAATTTTTCATTCCAATTAATAGAAATTTCTTACTGGAATTTACCTTAAGGATTATTGTTATTTATGATTCCTTCCTACTCGAACCGGCAATTTGTAACCCAAAAACAGGTTGTTGAATATGCCAGGGACAAAATTAAAAAATTTCCAGTGTATCTCGATACCGAAACCACGGGACTCGAGAGCACTGATGAGATTATAGAAATTGCCATTGTGGATTCATCCGGTCAGGTCATCTTTGAATCCTTTGTAAGACCTCAAAAACCGATTCCTGCGTCTGCTACTGCTATTAACAATATAACTAACACAATGGTAGCAAATTCGCCTTCATGGGCAGAAATTTGGCCTATTATTCGCAATCATCTCAGCAACCATCCGATCGGAATGTATAATGCAGAATTTGATGTCCGCATGATTTTGCAATCGATGAAAATCAATCAAGTTCCGGACACCACTCGCTTTAACGCTTTTGATGTGATGAAAATATATTCGGATTATATGCGTTCCGAAAGAAGGTACCGGTTGGAACAGGCAGGTAAAAATCTTGGAATCGTCATTCCAAATTCACATCGTGCTGTGGATGACACATTATTAACTCGTGCAATCCTCCATTCCATCGCAGGGATACCCTATTAAAACCAGGCAGAATATCAATGCAAAAAATTCCATCTTCTGAAATCACACCAGAACATCTTTATTATTCCAGAAGGGATTTTCTCAAAAAATCAGCTATTTTTGCAGGCAGTTTGTCGATTTTATCTGCATGTAAATCAATAAATTTCTCTGGAGATCAACAACCTGAAGCCTCATTTTTTACTTACAAAGATGAATTCGGTGACCTGGCAAATACTTACGAACAAATCACGAATTACAACAATTATTATGAATTTTTTACCAACAAAGAATCGGTTGCCGATTTATCAAAGAATCTGAAAACAGATCCATGGAAATTAGAAATAAAAGGGTTGGTCCAGAATCCACTTGAGTTGGATATGGATGATTTATCAAAATTATTTGAACAGGAAGAGAAGGTTTTTCGATTGCGGTGTGTGGAAGGTTGGTCCAAGGTAATCCCCTGGACGGGATTGCCTCTCAAGAAATTACTCTCCCTGGCGGAACCGGCTAGTGAGGCAAGGTATGTACGCTTCCAGACTCTATATGATCCTGAGCAAATGCCAGCCCAACAGGACAATCTGTTTCCCTGGCCATACCTTGAGGGATTACGATTGGATGAAGCCATGCACGATTTGACTTTATTGGCTACAGGAATGTACGGAAAACAACTTTTGCCGCAGAGTGGTGCGCCAATACGATTGATAGTCCCCTGGAAATATGGGTTTAAAAGTATCAAATCCATAGTAAAAATCGAATTACTAAAGGAGCAACCTGTTTCCCTTTGGATGGCAGTTTCTCCACGGGAATACGGTTTTTATGCGAATGTAAATCCCAATATTCCACATCCAAGATGGTCCCAGTCCACAGAAAGAAGAATTGGGGAAATGGAAAGACGACCTACTTTGTTATTTAATGGATACGAAACCGAAGTCGCACATTTATATAAAGACTTAGATTTGAGTGTAAATTTCTGATGCCAAAATTTAAATTTAATCGTTTGCAATGGTTCGTTCACATCGGATCAATCATTCCTTTTATCATCCTGGTATGGGATGCAATCTCAAATAATTTGACTGTTAATCCGATCCAGGAGATCACGCAAAGGACAGGCCGTACTGCTATAATCTGGTTGGTTTTATCACTTGCCTGTACGCCATTCAACATAATTTTCGGGTTGAAACCTTTTAATCAAGTCCGCCGACCATTGGGTTTGTACGCTGCTTTTTATGCTTCCTTACACTTCATTACCTTTCTAGTTCTGGATTACGGCATTAATTTAAGCCTGATCGCACAATCAGTTATCGAGAAACCCTACATTTTATTAGGTACAACTGGATTCCTGATTCTGATGGGGTTGACGTTTACTTCTACCAAAAAATCGATGCAAAAGTTAGGCAAAAAATGGAACCAGATTCACCGGTTGGTATATGTAGCGGCTGTCCTTTTGGTACTACATTTTTTTATGGCACTAAAATTTATTAACACACTGGCGATCACTATCGCGATAATTCTTGTTGTTCTGCTTATTATTCGAATCCCTGTTGTTCGCAAATTTTTCTCAAAAAGGCAACCATACTGGGCAGCATCCGTGAATAACTTTCTGACAGGCCGAAAAAAGAAAATAATAACCACTCAAAAATTGAGAAATTAATAAGAGATTTATAAAAAATTCATACAGCTTTGACGATTCGATTTTGTTATAAAATGACTGTAATGCTTTTTGTAAATCGGATAGGAAAAGAGAACCTTCTGCATGATATTTACACAAAATCAAAAAAACATCGCCAATCAGGTGCTGGAGAATAAAGTATTTCTCACTGGGTTTGCGGGAAGTGGCAAGACAACGATTGGAAAGATTTTTTTGAATTCTTTACTGGAGCAGGAAATTCCTGGGTATAGGATACTGGTATTGGTGCCTCAAAAATCGCTGGGTATTACCTATTCCGAATTCCTCGAGGGTGTTGGAAATTTCAATGGAAATTTGCCGGCAATTCATACGATGAGTGGTATCAGCCAGAAAATTATTCGATTATTTTGGCCGATAATTGCGCCCCAATTCAATTTTAAAAATCCCAGGCATTTTCCAACCTTTTTGAACATTGAATCTGCACAATATTTTATGGCAAAAGTATGTGAACCTTTGTTTGAAAAAAATTATTTTGCTTCCATAAAATCTGAAAAACCGAGAATTCTCTCGCAAGTTCTGGACAACCTCAACAAATCTGCGTTGGTTGGGTTTCCACACGAAGAAATAGCTGTCAGACTGAAATCAGCCTGGAACAAAGAAAGCAATCATTTAATTGCCTACGATGAAGCTCAGGAATGTGCCAGTGCTTTTCGCAACTATTGTTTGGAATTCAATCTTATTGATTTTTCCCTGCAGTTTGAAGTATTTAACAAAGTTATCCATAACTCATTTTTAATAAAACAATATTTATTTAATAGTTTTGATTATCTGGTTTATGACAATTGTGAGGAGGATACACCTGTCGCTCATGATTTGATCCTGGAGTGGCTGCCAACCTTGAAAGGCGCTCTAGTGATTATGGATGAAAATGCAGGCTTTCGTTCCTTTTTGGGGGCTGATCCTGTAAGTGCCAGGCGGTTCTCTGCAATCTGTGAGAAGGTAATTCAAGTGCAGGAATCATTTGTTTCTGTTCCAGAAATTCGCGAAATTAATACTATTTATCAAAAAGCGCTGGCTCATCAATCGATTCTGGAAATTTCAGCACCCGCTTTTAATCGCTTATCATTCCACCATCACAAGTTTTACCCGGAAATGATCAATCTGGCGGTGCAACAAATTGAAGAATGTATTGACCAGGGAATTGAACCGGGAAAGATCGCGATTTTGGCACCATTTGTGAGCAACGCATTGCGCTTTCAAATTCAGCAGAGAATGAACGAAAAAAACATTAAATTGATCACCCACCGCCCATCCCGCAGCCTGCGCGAAGAATCAATTACACACTCGCTCCTCTCCTGGACAAAACTGGCCTATCCGGAATGGGGACTAACCCCCTCACTGTACCAGTTTCGAACGGCAATTATGCATGCACTTGGGAATATGGATCCCATCAGAGCTGATTTACTATCCAGAATAGTTTCATCCAAAAATAAAACATTTCTCTTGCGTCCCATGGATGATGTCCGTCCGGAAATGTTAGAAAGAATAACCATCCAGGCTGTGAATCAATACCAAAATATTTATGCCTGGTTATTGCAATATCAAAAAAATAAATCCGAAGTGGATGTTTTTCTGGCAAGTTTCTTCGGTGAAATCCTGTCACAACCCGGGTTTGGGTTTCACCAGAACTACGATGGTGCTGAAATTACAGGCAGACTGATCGAATCAATGCAAAACTTTAGAAAGAATACATTTTCACATTTTCAAAAAACTGGAGAGAATTGGGCATTAGATTACATTAGCATGCTGGAAAATGGTTTGATTTCCGCTCTGTATTTACAAACCTGGGATTTACCCCCCCAGGATGCGGTTTACCTTGCTCCTGCACATACTTTTTTAATGCAAAACAGACCTGTCCACACTCAGATCTGGTTGGATATCGGAAATATGGGCTGGTGGCAGCGCTTAATGCAACCACTAACCCAACCTTATGTTCTCTCGAGAAATTGGGTGGAGGGTATGAAATGGACTGATATCCAGGAATATGAGAACAATCAGAAGAACCTAGGAAAACTAATTTCTGGTTTATTACTGCGTTGTTCCGGTAATATTCTTCTTCACACAGCAGGATACAACGAAAATGGTGATGAACAGGCCGGACCCCTCTTGAAAGCCACCCAAAGAATTTTGCGCACATATCATCGTCAGGTGGGAAAAAATGTTTAGGCCAAGACCAAAACAATTGGAAATTCTCCAATATACCAATGGCAAAATGGGTATCTCAGCTGTGCCAGGTAGTGGTAAAACCCAAACTCTGTCATATCTGGCTTCTCATTTGTTGTATGAAAGCAGGCTGGACGATGACCAGGAAATTTTGGTCGTCACGCTGGTCAATTCAGCAGTCAATAATTTTTCCACCCGTATTGCCAGTTTTATGCAAGGGTTTGGAATGCTCCCGGGTGTGGGGTACCGGGTGCGAACATTGCATGGGTTGGCGCATGATATCGTTAGAGAGCGTCCCGATCTGGTCGGGTTAGGAAATGAATTTGATATCTTGGATGAGCGGGAAACAAACCAGATCCTGGGGTCTTCCATTGAAAGTTGGTTAAAGCGCAACCCAAATTTTATCGATCGTTGGGGAAAACCGGATTATGCGAATAGCGCAAGACAAACCCAAATTTCAGACTGGCAATCTGCCATTTCCTCGGTATGCACCAATTTCATTCGCACTGCTAAAGATTTGCAAATATCTCCGCAAGAGATCTACTCAAGATTATCTGATCTTAAAATCAATGATTCCCTGCTTGGGTTGGGTGTGGAGATTTATGAAGATTATCAACGGGCACTCAATTATCGCTCAGCGGTTGATTTTGATGATTTGATTCGTCTGGCACTGATGGCTTTACAAATCGATCCGGATTATTTAAACAGGTTAAGAAACCAATGGCCTTACATTCTCGAAGATGAAGCACAGGATAGCAGTCGTTTACAGGAATTAATTTTGAGCACATTGGTTGGTGAAAATGGCAACTGGGTGCGGGTTGGTGACCCTAATCAGGCAATATTTGAGTCATTCACAACCGCCAGTCCTGAATATTTAAAATCATTTCTGACTCAGCCAGATGTAATTTCCAAAACATTGCCTAATTCAGGCCGCTCAACCCTGTCGATCATTAATCTAGCCAATGAATTGATCCGTTGGACAAACCAGGATCACCCGATTTATGCTCTCCGCCATGCATTAACCCGGCCATATATTGAACCCACACCCAAGTATGACCCACAACCCAATCCTGAAGATCATCCTGAAAAAATTTTTATTTTTGATAAATCTCAGTCATCTGACCAGGAAATTAAGACGGTTGTCTATTCTTTAAGCAAATGGTTGCCAGAAAATCTCGAAAGTACAGTTGCTGTCCTGGTTCCTAGAAATTTCAGGGGAGGAAAAATTGTAGATGCACTTCAAATTGCAAAAATTCCCTATGTCGAGATTTTACAAACCAGCCAATCCACCAGAAACACCGCCTCAATCCTCGCAGCCATTCTGAATTTCCTCGAAAATCCCAACCAGACAACCCGCATATTAAAGATTGTTGAATATCTGGTGCAGATAAAATATCCGGAATCCAAACAGATAATTGAAGAAATCAATCAACTCATTCGATCCTGTACGTATTTGGAAGAATTTTTGTTTCCAGTCCCTGATCACGATTGGGTTCAAAAACTGATGGCAAAGGAACAACCCCCACCCGAGAAAATTATTCAAATTTTGCTTGAAATGCGTACTCAACTATCCAGATGGCTAAGAGCAGCAGACTTACCGATTCACCAGATTATCATCACCATCAGTCAGGAAATATTTGAAAAGCCTTCTGATTTGGCTTTAGCCCATAAATTAGCGCTCATTCTTGAACAATATTCAAAAAATCATCCGGAATGGTTACTGCCTCAATTTGCTGAAGAATTATCTTTAATCGCAGCAAACCGGCGCAAACTGCAGGGATTTTCTGACGAAGAATCCGGTTTTAATCCGGAAATGCATAAAGGCAAAGTCGTTGTCACAACCTATCATAAAGCCAAAGGGCTGGAGTGGGACCGGGTTTACCTGATGTCGGTTAACGATTATGATTTTCCATCCGCGTCAATGGGAGATCATTTTATATCAGAAAAACATATTTATAAAGATGAAGTCAATTTGGAAGCTGAAATCAATCAAAAACTCACCGCCCTGGTGGAAAGCAATCTGGAAGATTTATATTTGGAATACGGGTATGCGACCGAAAAAGCACGTCTGGATTATGCAGCTGAGAGAATTCGCTTATTTTTTGTAGGAATTACGCGTGCCAAAAAAGAATTAATCATTACCTGGAACACCGGTGATACCCATCATAAAAACAAAAAAATCGCAAACCCGTCTATGCCATTTTTGGCTTTATCAGCCTTTTGGGAGAAATACAATGAAATTTGATTATTCGCAGAATAAGCTGCACGATTATTTGGAATGTCCGCGCCGGTATGAATTACGCTATTTACTGCAAAGAATTTGGCCAGCAGTTCATTCCGAACCGGTTCTGGCATTGGAAGAGCAAATGAACAATGGCAAGATTTTTCACCTGATGGCACAACAATTTTTCAGTGGCATCAACCCAAACGAAATTCAACTTCAAGTTGAAAGTGAAAAAATTTTAACCTGGTGGAATGCCTTTCTTCCTTTTGCTGAAGCTTACAAACAACTATCTTGTCAACCAGAAGTATTTATCTCTTCAAAAATCAATCAAACAAGCTTCGTGGGTGTATTTGATTTGTTGGTTTATACCCCGAACGGAAAAATAACGATTGTGGATTGGAAAACAAATCAGATCAAGCCACCCAGAAGGAATTTGGATCAACATGTTCAAACCCGTTTATATCCTTTGCTATTAACTTCAGGTGGTAAACAATGGAACAATGGTCACGAAGTTCAACCGGACCAAATTGAGATGATATATTGGTTTGCCAATTTCCCGGATGAACCAGAATCTTTTCCATATTCAGAACAAAGCTATCAGTCAGATTTATTCTTTATCCTGGATTTAGTCGATCGGATCGAAAAGACAGGCCCCGGTGAATTCCTCCTGACAGAGAACCAAAATAAATGTAAATTCTGTAACTACCGTTCGCTGTGTGGACGCGGCTCTACTCCAGGCTTATACACTGAGTTAGAAACTGAGGACTTGGAATATCTATACGAAGAAATCGAAGAGATCGACATGAACCAGATTGGTGAGATTGCCTTTTAATTATGTCAACTTTCAATTGGGTAGAGAAGCAAACGTTATTAATCTCTGAGGAAATCAAAAATGAATTTCCAAATCCATGGGTACAACAAATCCTGGCTCGCAATAACATCTCAAACGTAGAGGCTGCCCGAAAATTTATTAATCCCTCGCTGTACATACCAACTCCTTCATCCGAAATGCCTGACCTTGATATAGCAGCCAAAAGACTGATCAAAGCGATTAAGTATCAGCAAAAAATTGGAATATGGGGTGATTTTGATGTGGATGGTCAGACTTCCACTACCCTACTTTATGAAGGTCTTTCCAAATTGGGTGCAAATGTCATTTATTACATTCCGGTTCGTTCTAAAGAATCACATGGTATCAAGCTCAATTCACTAAAAGAGTTTATTAAAAATAAAATAGAAATCCTCTTAACCTGTGATACGGGCATTAGTGAAAACGAATCAATTCAATATGCCACTGACCAGGGTATCGATGTTCTGATTACAGATCACCATAGCTTACCAACCTCTCTGCCAAATGCCTTGGCCAAGGTCAACCCACAACGACTGCCTGAAACACATCCTTTACGTAATTTATCCGGTGTTGGTGTTGCCTACAAATTAATCGAATGGCTTTATCAACTACTTGGACATAAAGATGGTTATCAAAATCTACTGGATTTGGTCGCCCTGGGAACTGTTGCCGATGTGGCCATTCTGACAGGTGAAAATCGTTACCTGGTTCAATCTGGATTGGAGCTCTTGCAAAATCCAGCCCGAACAGGGTTGCAGGAAATTTATAAGAATCGCAAACTCCAAAGTGGAGATATTAATGAAACCCACATTGGTTTTTATCTCGCCCCCCTATTAAACGCTTTAGGTCGCTTGTCGGATGCCAATCCAATCGTTGAATTCTTAACCACCTCAGATTTACAAAAGGCAAAAGTTTTTGCGGGACAATTAGAAAATATCAATGAAAGACGTAAACTGATCACAGAACAGATCTCCGAGGCGATTTTTTCCAAATTAGATCAAAATAAAGAATTATTGAACCTGCCATCAATTGTTATGCATCATCCTGATTGGGAAGCTGGTGTTCTTGGGATAGTAGCCAACCGCCTGGTAGAGACATACCAGAAACCTGCCATCTTATTGACTGGGGATATCGAAAGTGGATTTTACGGATCTGCTCGCTCTATTGATGGTCTGAATATCATTCAAGCCATCCAGTCGAATGCCGCTTACCTCAAACACTTTGGTGGACATGCCATGGCGGCCGGCCTTTCCCTGGACGCAGACCGATTATCCGAATTTCAGGCTTATTTCAACAAGACTGTCCTGAATTTGATAGGCGAAACAACTTTGCAAAAAGAATTGGCCATTGATGGATTCGTAAATTTTGATTTGATTACATTGGATTTTGTGAGAGATTTGGAAAAAATGGCCCCCTTTGGCCCCGGAAATCCTGCTCCCATTTTTGCCAGCAAAGATGTGATGATCGAAAGCATTCGTAAAATGGGCAGAAAATCAGAACATTTGAAAATTACCGCAACCGATACGCTGGAAAATATACAGGATTTTATCTGGTGGCGGGCAAATCAGGATGATCTCCCGGATGAGAAAATTGACATTGCCTTCCACGTACATAGTTCAAATTACCAGGGGAAACCAGGTGTACAGGTTGAAATAGTAGCGATTCAACCAAATGAGACCACACTGGTTGAGATAAATACAATCAAGGAAGAGCTTGAGATTATTGATTACCGGATCCATCCGCCAGACGATCAAAAATGGCTTGAGAAATATCATGATATCCTCTGGTTTCAGGAAGGATTGAAGCATGATTTCTCACCTGTTTACAACCGCCAGAACTTACACCCAGCACAGGTATTAATTGTCTACACAATTCCACCAAATTTAACTGAATTTCTGAAGGTTTACATAACAGTACGACCAAAACATCTTATTATTTTCGGGAATGAACCACTTGATAAATCAGTGAATCAGATAATACAAACCATCGCAGGGATGTTAAACTACGCCATTAAATTTAAAAATGGCCTCTTTCGACCGCTTGATATCGCGGCTATTACAGGACAACGACAGACTTTAATTGAATCCGTTTGTCGTTATTTAGATGCAATTGGACAAATTACTCTATCGGAACATCCTGATACGCAGTGGCTTGTAAAACCAGGCGTAAGCAGAGACCCCGAGATGGCAGCATTATATAAACAAAATATTGGATTTTTGCACAGGGAAACAGTGGGTTTTTATAAATGGTTTCAAAAAATTGATCTGGAAAAAATCAAAAACACTCTTAATGATCTTTAATTTATGATAAACATTCTCTATTACGGTTCCTTAAGTTATATTTACCAGAAAAAATTTTACCCTCCCTCTTTCAGACAAATTATGATAAACTCATGATCAATATGGGCGGCAACATTGTTGTCACCTTTCCGCTTCTGGCTCATGCATTAAATGAGAACAGCAGCAAACCCGAGGAAAGGAGGAAGTTTTAAATGCGTAATTATGAGTTAATGGTTTTAGTTCAACCAGATCTGGATGAAACAGCCTTTGGTGATGTTACATCCAAAATTGCTGGTTGGGTAACTGATAGTGGCGGAACAGTTGAAAAAACTGTTGATTGGGGAAATCGCCGAATGGCTTATCAAATTCGTAAACAACGTGAAAGTCATTACGTGCTTTTTAATATTACCGTCGAACCGTCAGCTACCAAAGAATTAGAGCGCAACATGCGGTTCTTAGAACCTGTGATGCGTCACATGCTTTCAGTTGTTGAGTAGCATTTGTTGTAATGATGAAGGAAGATCTGGTTGGCACAAAACAATCGGAGTATTAAATGGGTAGAGGTTTGAATAAAGTCATGATCATTGGATATTTGGGACGCGATCCTGAGATGCGTTTAACGCCCTCAGGACGGGCTGTGACCACATTTGTCATTGCCTGTAATCGCTCCTGGAATTCTTCAGATGGTGAACGCCATCTGGAAACCGAGTGGTTCAATGTCGTGACTTGGGGAAATCTCGCAGAAATTTGTAAGCAGTATTTGTTCAAGGGCTTACAGGTTTACATTGAAGGACGACTCCAATCCAGACGCTGGGAAGATATCGATGGCTGCAAACACACCAGTGTGGAAATCGTGGCCTCAGAGATGATGATCCTTGGTGACCGGAAAGAAACCAACCAACAAATTCCTCCATCAACGCTTGAAATTAACGATAATTATTCCCTATAGGAGAAAATGAAATGACAAACGAAAGTGGTCAATTTCGAAGGGGTCCTGGTAATCGTCGTGGTTTTACACCCCGTCCAAAAATTTGCCAATTCTGCTCAGACAAAGAAGCAAAAATAAATTACAAAGACACTGACTTATTACGTCGTTATGTAATGGAAGATGGGAAAATCAGACCACGCCGTCAAACAGGCACATGTGCCAAACACCAACGTGAAATCGCAGCTGCTGTGAAAAAAGCACGTTTTGTAGCACTATTACCTTTCGTAGCATCGATGGAAGATTAATTTCTTCCATAATCAAAAAATAAATTAAGGGCATGGTGTGGGTATACCTCCTATGCCCTTTTTAAAAACCGAGGTTTATAATATGGCACGTCCCCCATCTCAAAAAGTGGTGACCAAAAAGTATAAAGCACGCTTACAGCAAGAGCAGCAACAACGCAAAATGTTAATCATTGCAGCTTTAATTGTTGCTGCTGTTGTCGTGATTGTGATCCTTTATGGTGTTTTGGACCAAACCTTCTTAAAAAATCGAAAACCAGTCGCAAAGGTTAATGATACAGTCATCCGGGCTGAAGAATTCATCAAAATGGTAAAACTTGAACGTCAGCAAATGAATGGACAGGCTTATCAATATGAATCCTACAAACAGTTCTTTGCTTTTGATGAACAAAATGTCGCTTATTTTGATAACATGATCCAACAAATACAATCTCAAATGGCTATACCTGAAAGCATTGGTGCAACCGTTTTGACGAAGATGATTGACACGAAAGTCATTGGATTCTATGCAGACGAAAACGGCATTCAGGTCAGTGATCAAGAAGTCCAGGAAGCAATCAAAAAAGATTTTGGATATTTTCCAAATGGAACTCCGACTCCTGAAAACACTTCAACTCCGTTCTCAACTGCAACGCTGAGCCCCACGCAATATGCATTGGTAACTGCCACGCCCACAGTCACACCCGTCGAGGAAACGACTGATCCCGAAGCGGAAACACCGTCCGAGGAAGTAATCGAACCCACCCCTACAGAAGAAACTCTGGCTACAGCCACGATTTCTCCCTCCGCAACACCTTACACAGAAGATCTTTTTCAGGAAAATTACAAAGCTTTTGTTGAAAATTTTGAAAAAATCGGTATGAGTGAGAAGGATATTCTTAAGCTTTATCATGATCAGTTGACCAGTCAGAAAGTTTATGAACTGATCACTGCTGATGTCGCCACACAGGAAGAGCAAATCTGGGCGCGTCATATCCTGGTGGGTACTCTGGAAGAAGCACAGGATGTTCTGACCCGATTAGAAAATGGCGAGGATTGGTCTGTGATCTCTGCAGAAGTCTCAACTGATACCTCCAACAAAGACAAAGGTGGCGATTTAGGATGGTTTGGAAAGAATGCAATGGTGGCTGAATTTGAATCTGCTGCATATGAACTGGAAATTGGGGAGATCAGCGAACCAGTCCAGACCAATTTTGGTTTCCACATCATTCAGCTGCTAGGCAAGGAGGTTCGCCCGATTGAAAGCAACCGACTGGATCAGAATAAACAGACATTGTTCAGTGAGTTTTTAACCAAAGAAAAGGAAAAGTACACCATCGAACAATATGATGATGTCTGGACAAAAATCGTTCCGGATACCCCAGCATTTGGTGATTACCAATAGTTTAAAAATCGAATTTTTTCAAAAAGGCTGTCCTTTAATAAAGGCGGCCTTTTTTGTTACTTCACCAAATCGTCACTGATCTCATCCAGCCTCAAGGAAATCATCTGGCTGGAAGAATCCCTGCCCATTGTAATTCCATAAATGACATCAGCCGCCTGAACAGTATTGCGATTATGGGTGATGACGATAAATTGAATCGTTTTTCCCAATTCTCTCAATAAGTCACAAAATCGGCCAACATTTGCCTCATCCAGGGCGGCATCGACTTCATCCAACACACAGAAAGGCGGTGGGGATACCCGTAGTAAAGCGAAGATCAAGGCGACGGCTGTGAGGCTTCTTTCTCCCCCAGACAAAAGTGATAATCCAACCTCACGTCTGCCAGGCAGCCTGGCTTCGATCTCGATGCCGGTATTATTAAAGTTCTCCTCATCCGTGAGATACAATTTTCCTGATCCGCCACCAAACAACCGGGTGAACAAATCTTTAAATTCGAGAGCAACCGCGTCAAACGTTTTTCTGAATTCTCGCTGCATTAACTCATCTAATTCAGCAATAACTTGCCGAAGATCCAGATCAGCCTTTTTCAAGTCTTCAACCTGAACGGACAAAAACTCGAATCTTTCCTTGACAGAATGGAACTCTTCTTCTGCTTCCGGATTGATCGGTCCAATTCTACGCATCTGGGCTCGTTGGCGATTGATATTTTCTTCCAAATTAGGCTCAATTTCCGTCACGATAGGTAACTGTTCCACCAATCCATCAAAGGGAAGTGGGTTGGGTCCTGAAATGGACGATGAATATTCAAAGGAAACCAATCCGAAATCTTCTTCTATCCTTCTCCGCAAGTTTTCCAATACATCTTTATTACGAGAATAATCTAACTGTCCTTGCGTCACATAGCGCTCGCCGATCGTGACCGTTTGTTGTGCAGAACTGATTTCTTCCTGTAACTTATCGAAAGATTTTTCAAGATTTTTTAACTCATTTTCTGCCGGCAGGATGTCCTCGCGGATTTTTTCAATTTCTTCTTTAAACTCGGTTTCCCGGGCTTTTTTGATTGCGCGTTCATCTTCAATTTCAAGCAAAGCATCTTTGAAATCCTCTATTCGTCGATGAATTGATTTGTATCTCTGTCTATTCTGATCGTTGTTTAGTCGATTTTCCTGTAGGCGTTTTTCAGCTTCATTACTCGCCCTTTCCACCACAGCCAGATTGGTTTTCCAATGCCCAACACTGGATTGAATATCATCGATCGGAATCGCATTTAATCTCAACCTGAGAGCATCAACCTCCTTTCTTTGAGACTCGATTTGATTGCCAATCTGTGTCAATAAATCCTTCGTTGATGCCTCGGATTGATGGCTGCTTGAAAGTTGTTGTTCAAGTGTTTTTTGCTGATTTTCTACCCATTGCTTTCGCTGTCTAACTTTTTCAAAGTCCAGATTGCATTGATTGACTAATTTTTGGTTTTTTTGTAATGCAATGTTTCCTTTTTGCTCATCCAGCAAGTTACGCTGGTGGTCTCGATCTACATCCTGTAGACTATTTTCGAGCTCAAGAATTTCAGTATTTAATGTTGTGAATTTTTCCTGAGTTTCATCAATCAATAGCTTCAATTCTTGTTTTTGTCTTGGGCGGGCGATCATCGCTGTCCTGGTTTCTTTGCCTGCATGCACAAATCCATTTCCATGAAATACTTCACCATTCAGGGTAACAACTCTCGCATGGGTTGATAACTTATCCATCGCTTTTATCGCATTTTCCTGATGGTCAACCACAATCGTATTGCCTAATAAACTTTGCACAATCGGTAGATACTGATCGTCAAAGTCCACAATTTCGTTTGCTTTCCCAACAAAACCCTCAACTGAGGGTACTTTTATGATTTCATCATTTTTTAACCATTGCAATGGCAACAAAATGGCGCGACCTTGATCCCCTTTTGCCAAATATTGAATAGCGTTTTTTGGATCGGACTGATCCAAAAGGACAATCGAATCAAGATATTCACCCAGTGCCGCAGCAATGGCTGTTTCATATTCTTTAGGAACATTAAGAACTTCACTCAGTGGCCGGTATTTACCTGAAAATTTTCCACTCTTGTGAGCACTCATCAGATTCTTAGCCCCCTGGTTAAAGCCACTCAACGTCATTTCTGCCTGAAGCAAGGCTTCATATTGCGCATTCAGCTTAATGAGTTCAGATTGAATTTTGTTGAGTATATTTCTTTTTTCCTGGATCTTTGAATTTAATTCTTGTTTTCTAATGCTAGAGTTGAGGGATTTTTTCTTGATGGTTTCATTTGATGTCTCCGACTCTAACAGCGCCTTTTTGGATTTTTCCAGATCATTTTCTTTTTCTAAATATTCCTTTTGAATATCCAATTCTTCCTGCCGAATTTTTTCCTGGGAGAGTTTGATCGAATTGATGCGTTCATTTAATTCATTTCGTTTTGCGTTCGCTTCAACTGATTTGGTTTCATTTTCTATCAGTGACCGGCGCTTTTTCTGAAGTTCAGCTTCCAACTGACCTCGCATTGATAGTCTCTGGTTGAGAGCTGCTTGAGATTCCTCCAGGTTTAATTTTGCTTCTTTAACCTCTTGGGATAATTTTTGATATTCTGATTCCAAATTTTCAAGATTGGTTTCTTTCGATTTAATCTCTTCTTCTAACCGAACCAGATCATAATTTTGATTGTACTCCTGATCATTTAACGATCGCTGGCGTTCTTCTAAAACAGCCAACTCCCTGATAATTTTCTCGAGTTCCAAATGTTGCGTAGAGGACTGTGAGTGTAATTCGTTAAGCACACTCCTTTTTATAGATATTTGACTCCGAATATCCGTCAATTGTTTTTCAATAATTTCATAGTTATTTTTTACATTATTTAAATGGGTTTCCCGCTCCTGCAGCAATCGTTTTGATTGGGACAATTCTTTTTGGGCATTGTTCCAATGGAAACCATACCAGATTCTTAACAAAACCTGAAGGTCCGCCTGTAAGGTCTTGTATTCCAGGAATCTTCTTGTTTGGCGCTCTAAACTTCGCAGTCTAGGTTCCAGCTCACTTAAAATGTCCATCACTCTTTCCAGGTTATGCCTGGTCTGGTCAAGTCGATTTAACGAATCTTCTCTTCTGGATCGGTACAAACCGATTCCTGCCGCTTCTTCAAAGAATTTTCTTCTCTCATCCGGGCGAATAGACAACGCTGAATCTACCAACCCCTGTCCAATCAATGTATACGTGCGTTCAGCCATGCCAGATTGAGCCAGTAATTCCTGAATATCTCTCAACCGAATTTTCTGCCCATTCAGTAAATATTCATTTTGACCATCCCGATAAGCTCGTCTGGTGACGGCAACTTCTGAGAAATCAATCGGCAGCCAGCCATCTTCATTGTTAAATGTAATGGTTGACGAGGCCATGCCTGCCCGTGAGCGCCCGTCACTGCCGCCAAAGATCATATCTTCGGTTTTTCTTCCCCGCAGCAATCGATAGGATTGCTCCCCTAAAACCCAGCGGATCGAATCGGCAATATTGGATTTCCCGGAACCATTCGGACCGACGATAGCAGTAATTTTTCCAGGAAATTCGAAATTAGTTTTAGTAGCAAAAGTTTTGTAACCTTGCAATTCTAAAGACTTTAAGCGTGAATTCATTTAAAATGAGCTCCGATATTTATTCATCAAATTTTCTTTGTTTTTGTACAAAACCTAAGCGAATTAATGCCTGTTGTGCAGCCACTTTCGCTGCTGCTTGCTTACTCGGCCCTTCTCCACTGCCATACGTTTCTCCATTCAACAAAACATCAACCTGGAATACTTTTGAATGGTCTGGACCAAAGGAATTTTTTGTTACATAAGATGGAGCAAAATATCCGTGGGATTGTGCCCATTCCTGAAAAAGGCTTTTCGGGTCTTCATTTTTGTTATTTAATAATATATCTTCTGATGCTTCAACCAATAATGGCTCCAGAAATTCATTAACCGCTGGAATGCCTCCATCCAGGTATAAAGCTCCCACCAGTGCTTCGAAGGTATCACATAACAAGGCCGGTCGTGTCCTGCCGCCAGCTTGAGCTTCTCCACGCCCTAACCTCATCGCTCTTCCAAGGTCAATTTGATCAGCAAAAACTGCTAATTGCTCAGTGTAAACCAGGGCAGATCTCATTCTGGTGAGATCTCCTTCCGGCATTTCCGGAAAATGGTGGTACAACCATGATCCAACTACAAAATCCAGAACAGCATCCCCCAAAAATTCTAAGCGTTCGTTGTCTTCTAACGCTTCTGGATGTTCATTTAGAAAAGAACGATGTGTTAGTGCTCGGCTCAGTAACAACCAATCAGTTATTTTTAGCCCTAACCGTTTCGCTAATTCCTGCGGGCTCTCCAACTTAGGAGTGTGATTATTGGTCTTCATACTCTTTCTCCTAAGAACTTATGCAGCGAAAGCCACCTCACCTGTAACAATCAAGTAGCTTACGCACCAGAAGTTCATCTTCAATTTAACAACCATTATATGGGACATTTAGTTATGTATCAATAGTAACGACTGTTTAATCTCCTTTCCCAGGGATGTAATCTCCTTCAATCCAGGTTTCACCGTTTGGGCTGATTTCTTTTTTCCAAATCGGGACTATTTCTTTTAACCGGTCAATCCCATATCGGGCTGCGTCAAATATGCCCGTATGACGATGAGGGGCAGAACACAGAACCACTACTGTAGGTGCACCTGCATCCATGTACCCAATTCTCTGAATGATGACGATTTTTTCAATAGTAGGGCATTGCACGCGTATCTCTTCTGCAACCTGCCTCATTTTTGCTTCCGCCATGGGGATATATGCTTCATATTCCAATCCCCTCGTAAATGGATGATCGGAATTATTTGTCTCTCCACGAATGACACCCGTAAACATTACAATGGCCCCGGTGCTATTTTGAATAGACTGAGAGATGAGCGCATTAAAGTCAAAATCAATGGTGGAAACTTCAATCACAATCTCTTTATCCCCCTGGCCGCCACTGACCGGGGGAAAAAAGGCTACTTCTGCATTTTCAAGAATTTCATCAGAATCAAAGGCAAAATTCTGATTAATCGATACCAATATAATGGGTAAATATTCTTTCAAGCGTGGGTATTCATCCACCAGGCAGTTTTTCAGGTCGAGGATTGTTTTCCCTCTTTCGAATTCCAACTTTATTTCAGCGGAACCTACTATTTCTTTTAAAGTAGCAAAAAATAATATTTTCAGTTGAACTGGTTCATTATTTCTATGCGTGTCATTATTCATTGAATACATATCCACTCATACCGCCTCTCTTTTCTACCAGACGAATATTTTCAATACTGGCAGATTTTTCCACTGCTTTGATCATGTCATAAATCGTCAGCGCGGTTACCGAAACGGCAGTTAATGCCTCCATTTCAACTCCAGTCTTACCGTCTGTAATGACTGTTGCTTCAATTTGTATCCCAGGTAATGCTTCATCAATATGAAGCTCTACTTCTATTTTGTTTATAATCAGCGGGTGACACAAAGGAATTAATTCCGATGTCTTTTTTGCAGCTTGTATACCTGCAATTTTTGCTACTGTCAAAACATCTCCCTTTTTCATCAGCCCTTTATTGATCATTTCAACTGTGGATGGCAAAAGAACCACCTGTCCTCTGGCTTTTGCCATGCGATGGGTGATGGGTTTCTCTCCCACATCAACCATTTGGGCATTCCCATCTGAATCTAAGTGCGTAAGTTTTTCATTTGTCATAGTTTTATTTTATCTCTCAATTTATGATTTTATTTTTTTAATAAACGCCGTCGGATTACCAAATGCTTCTGCTATAATAGCTAACGTGGCACAGGATATTGGTAATTATTATAACCAGGATTATCGAGTTGAGACCGATCTTTATCAAGGTCCACTCGATATATTATTGGAATTAATAGAAAACGCTGAATTAGATATTACCAAACTTGCACTGGCAAAGGTTACCGATCAATACCTTGAGTATTTAAAAAAATTAGAAACGGAGAACCCATCCGAAGTATCATCGTTCCTGGTCATTGCGTCCAAATTGGTACAGATTAAATCACTGGCCTTACTTCCCAAATTGCCTGTAGAAATCTTTGGGGAAGAAGAAGATCCTGGTGAAGCATTAGCCCAACAATTAATCATATATAAAAAGTTTAAAGAAATTTCCAAATGGCTATTGGAGCGTGAGGAAGAAGGTTTACGAACCTATTTACGCATCGCCCCTCCTCCAAAAATAAATTTCCAACCTAAATTAGAGCTGACTGGAATTACATTAGATGATTTGATCCAGGTTGCCCAGGAAATTTTTATGAATACTGTGCCACTTCAAAAACTGGATACTGTGATTAATTTTCCACGCATAACCATTAAGGATCGTATAACGACCATTCTGGATCACTTAAGAAAATTTAACAAGTCGACATTCAAGAATCTAATTCTTCATAAAAATTCACGGGTTGAATTAGTGGTAACTTTTTTGGCTTTGTTAGAACTTGTAAAAAGGCACATCATTGAAGCCAATCAAAATGAGCTTTTCGGAGAAATTGATTTGAATTCCGAAAAGCCCATTGCTGAGAATTTAGAACTTGAAATTGAATTTAACGAATAATTATTCTTGAATTTCTGGTTCTTTCTTGAATAAGTTCTCAACTGCTTCGTAAGGAAGCCGGTTGCTCAACCAGACCACCATCAAACTGATATCATCATCACTCAGTGCATAATCTGGATATTTTTCCCGGAAAGAATCAATCAGGATTTCAAACGAGTCTTCTTTTGGCCATTCAAGCATAAATCCCGGCAATAAGCTTCGGTCTGCCTCCATCGGTAATAATTTCCACGATCTTTCCTCCAGGAAGTGAAAGATCGTCTTTTTCGTCTCTGAATTAATCTCTGACCAGGCACACAAAACCTGAGCGACAAATTCATGCGATTTTTTATAGGTATCTATGCAGCCATTAATTTTTAATGGTAATGGTGCGACCGAGCTATTCCTGAATCCTTGTACCCGCACATGATTTTTGATCAGGGCATTTATTTTCCTTTGTCGTTCTTCCGGGAGTTTTTTAAAATTACCCAATACCGATTGGATTACTAATTGACGGTAATCATCCAACATATATTCATTGATGGCATGAAATGGTAAAAATTTAGCTTTTTTATCCATATTCTCTACTTTATTACCTTCCTCGCATAATGATAGAAAGGCTAATTTTACCTGATTAATACCTGTTTTTAATACCTTTTTCGTTTTGTCTCACTTTTTTGATATTTTGAACTTGCGGAAATGCAAATGTGAACTTAGAATCAAACTCTATGAGTGAAAATGAAGTCACCCCAATTCGTAGACAGTATTTAAATATCAAAAAAGAGTATCCCAATGCCATCGTATTTTTCCGCCTGGGTGACTTTTATGAAACATTTGACAATGATGCAGAAATTACATCCAGAGAACTGGATATTGTCCTGACATCCAGAAATGTAGCCAAAGGGATTCGCATTCCGATGGCTGGTATCCCGTATCATGCTGTTGATAATTATCTCTCCAGATTAATTAGCAAGGGATATCACGTAGCCATTGCTGAACAATTATCCGAACCAGATGGTCATGGAATTGTTGATCGTGATGTAGTGCGAGTCGTTACACCAGGCACAGTCATTGAACCAAACCTGCTGAAGAAAGATCAAAACAATTATCTCACCTGCGCGATAATCCACGAAAATAAGGTCGGTATCGCTTATGTGGATATCACAACCGGAGAATTTAAAGCCACTGAATTAATATCTTCCGAGCCATTAAACGAATTAAGATCTGAATTATTACGCCTCAACTCCGCAGAAATATTATTACCGGAGTTTCTGAAAATCCCGAATGAGCTTCCCGGCCATATCACCCAATATCCAAACTGGCACTTTGAACCCCTCCGATGTGAAGAGAAACTAAAGAATCACTTCAAGGTGAGCACACTGGATGCCTTCGGAATAAAAGGCTTGTCACTGGCTTTGCAGGCATCCGGGGCAATCATTGATTATCTCTCCGATACGCAACCATCTGCCTTAAAAATTCTAAATAATATATCTAACTACTCTACCTCAACCTTTATGACTCTGGATGCAGCAACCAGGCGAAACCTGGAATTAACGGAAACACTTCGAAAAAATGAAGTGAAAGGATCGTTATTGCACATCCTGGATTTTGCCGTTACTGCCATGGGCAAACGTTTATTACGTCAATGGGTCTCACAACCACTCCTGGATATCTCCGAAATCAATCTTCGACAGGAGAGCGTTGGATATCTAAAGGATAACGGTTTATTGCGCGCTGAGTTATTTTCACAATTGAAAAAAATAAATGATTTGGAAAGATTAACCAGCCGGGTTATATCCGGGCATGCCATCCCCCGTGATTTGGTTGCAATTCGATCAACCTTACAAAACCTGCCAGATCTTTTACAAATCTTGTCTAAAATTGAGTCTTCGTCATTAAAGAAAAATATCGACAAAGTCCATGCTTGCAGCGAGGAACTGCGTCTTTTGGAGTTTTCCATTGCAGAGGAACCACCTGCTACTTTAAATACAACCGGTGTGATTCGGATTGGATATTCATCCGAATTAGATCAAATCATCGATGCGTCCCAACACGCCAGAGATTGGATTAATCAACTCGAAAACATTGAACGAGAAAGAACAGGCATAAAAACCCTTAAAGTTGGCTACAACAAGGTCTTTGGTTATTATATTGAGATCACCCGTGCTAATAGCGCATCCGCACCGGCAGAATATATCCGCAAACAAACCCTGGTCAATGCCGAACGATTTATTACACCAGAATTAAAAGAATATGAAACGCTGGTTTTAAACGCGGAAGATCGCATCAAAGATATTGAACAACGCTTATTTAAACAAATTTGTGAACAATTAACCACGTCCAGTAGAAGATTATTGGAAACATCTGCGGGAATCGCTGAAATCGATGTGCTTTCTTCCTTTGCTGAAGCTGCTTCAGTTGGGAATTATTGCCAACCGGAATTACAGGATTCTCAAATCCTCCATATCGCAGATGGTCGCCATCCAGTTGTCGAGAAATCCCTGGAAGGGAAACGCTTTGTTTCCAACGACTCAATATTTGAAGAAGGTGAACTGATCCGGATTATCACCGGACCTAATATGAGTGGGAAAAGCACATTCTTACGGCAGGTCGCATTAATTGTTCTGATGGCACAAATTGGCAGCTTTGTACCTGCCAGTGAAGCAACCATTGGCATTACAGATCGAATTTTTACACGCATTGGGGCACAGGATGAAATCCATGCCGGGCAATCTACTTTTATGGTTGAGATGATAGAAACTGCTAATATCCTCAATCATGCAACCCCCAAAAGCCTGTTAATCTTGGACGAAATTGGTCGGGGAACATCCACCTATGATGGCGTATCCATTGCCTGGGCAGTCATCGAACATATCCATAACCATCCAGGGATTCGAGCAAGAACATTATTTGCTACCCACTATCATGAATTAACCCAATTAAGTGACTTGCTTCCCGGGGTCAGAAATTACAACGTTGCCGTCTCAGAAGCGGATAATAATGTGGTTTTTCTTCACAAAATCATTCCCGGAGGAGCAGATCGTTCCTATGGAATCCATGTAGGTCAACTGGCGGGATTGCCAAGGCCGGTTATCCAACGATCTGCTGAGATTCTGCGGCAATTGGAAATTAGCTCAGGCAAAGCCATTACAATTCAACCTGATCTTCCTCAACAACTGACCCTTTTTCCAGAAAATAATCCCATGATCAATGCATTAAAAGAATTGGATATCAATTCATTGTCTCCGATCGAAGCTTTGAATAAATTATACGAGTGGAAGAAAAAATTTACCGGATAAACTTACCGGTAGGAATTTTGAACCCTTACATCGTTACGTTCAAGAAATTTTAAATAAACATCTTCTCCATTAAGCTGCTGGTTGTGTGAGTGAATATTTCGCAAAAGAGGCAGAAGCTCTGCGGAGTAGTCTTCACCACTCACCATTTGAGTCCAATGAATCGCCTGGGCAGCGTAAGCAATCACATTTTGTGGTTCTATTCTGTCAAAGTCTTCAAAAAACCAGCCACAGGATGTATACATTCGTTGACGTTCGTATTGTGCTGATAACAGGAATTCTATTTTCTGATTATCGGTTTCAGTGAGATTTGATCCTAAAACCTCATGAATCAATTCAACGATCGTTTTATTTTTTAGAATCACATCAATGTAGCTGTGTCTTATTGCCCATAAATCAGGAGTGAATTTTGCCATTTCACCCTGATAAACTCCATTGACAATTTCACCTACATGATCAATGAACTTTCTCAAAGCGTTCTTCCATGTGCTTTGGGGAGTACATTCACAACCGGTCGACCACCGGTTTACGCCATGGTGGCAACTCCATGATGTTTTTTCGCGAATGTTTATATAATCAGCAGGTGGATTTTCTTTTAACCATAATCCTGGATACAGTTGTTGAATATTGTAATTTTTCAATGAACCATTCATTAATTGAGCCAAAAATTTGTCACGGAATGGTTGATGATGACCATATAATTCCCCATCAGAAGCCAATAGTAAGTATTTGGGTTTCTTGGGATGTTCGTTGATGATCAGATTTGGCATCACAAAATTATGGGCGAACATATCAGCGTTGATGGTGGTTAAGGGATTAAAGCTGATCTGAGTGCTCAAATCGCGTTGATAAAAAAAGACTGCTATCCGTTTTTGATCAGATATTTCTACCCAATAAGGTTTGGTGATATCCAGGTTTTGTGTATCAGCTTGCCATGGCGCGAGGATGGTAAATACTATGCCAAAGTCAAACAGGATATTAAGTGTTTCCATATCGACTGCGGTTTCAGGTAACCAGATCCCTGCGGGCTGATGACCGAAACGAAATTTATAATCCTCAATACCCCATTTAATTTGAGTAATCTTATCTTCTTTACTCGCCAAAGGCAAAATCGTATGGTGATACGGTTGTGCCAGCGCGTTGCCCACCCCATATTTTTCAAAATTTTCTCTCTCCTGAGAAATGATTTTTAAGAGGACATCTGGATGTTGCTTTTCCATCCAATTCAATAGTGTTGGACCAAAATTAAAGCTGATTTTTTTGAAATTTTCTAATTCTGCGTTGGGAAAATAACAATGGCTGAAGATCAATTCGTTCCAATTTTTGTAGGGAAACGCCCCGCGTTCCTCTGGAATCTCGCCTGTAATCGGATCTTCCCGAGAAGGTTGATAAAAATGGCCATGAACACAAAAACCTAAATCACTCATATTTTTCCTTGTTCCTTTAAGTTCCTAAAAAGTCCAATGATTGTGTAAATCTTGCAGGTAATATGCCAAATTGCCTGGGGATTGTATCCAGTGCTGTTGTGCGATCTTCAGCCAAACTATCTAACCAATACAAAGAAATTGGAAATTTGGGAATGATTTGATCAATATAAACAACCAACATTCGAAGATAAGCCGGTGAAATATTAATCAGATAGCGGCGAATATTTAATTTGGTCAGGATGATTTCGATGATCTCACGAAAAGTAAACACTTCTCCACCACCCAACTCAATAATTTTGTTCTCTAATTCTGAATTCATAATCGTCAGGTTAAGGCAGGCAACCAAGTCATCGACACTTAAGGGTTGTAAAGCGCTATCCCCTTTTCCAGGAACAAGAAAGAAACCCGGTGATAGACGTAATAATTTAGCAAATGCATCCACAAATTGATCGCCTTTTCCATAAATATGGGACGTCCTGAAAATTGTATAAGGCACACCACTATTGATGATTTCTTTTTCTGCCAATGCTTTTGCTTTTAGAACTGGAAACGCTGAGTTTTGATCAGCTCCCAAATGACTCAAGTAAACAAGACGCGAAATCTTACTTTTACGGGCAGCCTGTAGAAGAGTCTGAGTTCCAATTACATCAACCTCCATCAGGGCTGATCTGGACGATAATCTCTCTGATCCAGCCAAATGGTAAACAATGTCAATCCCTTTTAATGCTGCTCTTAATCCCCGTTCATCATTCATACTACAAACGACTGCTTCAATCGGCACACCTTTCGGGAGATCAGGGGTTTTTTGTGATGGTTTCAGTAAAGTGCGTACTTCAAAACCATTATCAATTAATAATTTAACCAAATTTCTTCCTATAAATCCGGTGCCACCTGCGACTAAGATCATATTCCCAAATTATATCAGAGCTTCACCTTCATTAAAAATTTTGTAATTAGTTTTTTCTTAGGCGTTTATTAGATAAGTTTGGCATAAGTCTTGCTACATAAAGAGCAAATCCAATTTAATCAAGAGGATCCAATGGATAAAACCGAGGATATTTCAGTCATCAACCAATTTGGAATTCACTATTACCAGGACACACTTCATTATCGGCAGGAAGATTTAAAAATCTGGTTGCCCACGTTACTGGATTTAAGGATCGGATGGATTGTGCTTAAATCCGAAAAGAATCGTGCAATTCCTGAAGATTTCTTAAGCACATTGCTAAAAGCAGGGATCACTCCCATCATTGAATTCAATTTGCCCTTAAGATCCAATTTTGGCACACGTGAATTGAAGTTGTTATTAAAAGTTTATGCAAAATGGGGAGTTAAGTATTGTGTATTTTTTGATCGCCCGAACCAAAAAGATTCCTGGTCCGAAAATTATTGGGCCCAAAACGATTTAGTAGATCGATTTTTAGATCAATATATTCCTCTAGCAAAGTTCGCATTAGAGGAGGGTCTGCTGCCTGTATTTCCACCGCTTGAGCCAGGTGGAAATTATTGGGATACAGCCTTTTTGAGAACCTCTATTAAAAGTCTTATCAGGCGGGAACAAAATCAGGTTTTGGACAATCTTATCCTTTCTGCTTATGCATATACGCACAACCATGATCTGAATTGGGGTAAAGGCGGACCTGAATTATGGCCGCAATCAAAACCATACATTACACCGACTGGATCACAGGATCAGCAGGGGTTCCGAATTTTTGATTGGTATGAAGCAATCAGTAATGCTTTACTGCAAAGGGAAGTCCCAATCATTTTATTTGATGCCGGCTTAGCAAACCACCCCTTCCAAAATAAGTTGTCCGCGGAAGAAATTAAGAAGTCCTGGTTTGACCAGAAATTAATTTCTTTATTGATTCATACCCAGCAAAGTATTGATGTGGGTAATGAAACTTCCATCGACCCTCTTCCACCGACCATTCTTGCCTGCAATTTCTGGTTATTGGCTTCTGAAAAAGATCAACCCGAAGCTGAAATGGCATGGTTTGTTGGGACAAAGCACCAAAATCCATTCATCCAGGAGATGATTGCTGCCTTCCAACAAGAGCAGAAACAAACCCAGGTGGCATTCGAAAAACAAAAAAAATCGCGACGGTCTGATCCAAAACAATGCCTGATCAAACACTACATATTATTACCAGACCAGGAACACGGCCTTTCAGATTGGGATTTTGATCAGATAAAGCCCTGGTTGAACAAATCCAAAGTTACCGTTGGATTTTCGATTGATGAGGCAATTCTTGCCAAAAAAGTTATGCTTTTATCGGATCAAAATTATTACTCAAATGAGACTATCAGAGTACTCAAAAAATTTGGTTGTGAAATTGAACAACTTCAAAAAGATGGCACGAGTATTGCAACATAAATTCTCAAGAGGTGACCCATGAACAATGTTTATTCCAGACCCATTTCTAATAATTCAGGATTTTCTGCCACAAAGCCCGTATTAAAAGTTGTTGGTATGGGTGGCGGCGGATCGAATGCAATTAATCGCATGATTGAGCTAGGACTTAAAGGTGTCGATTTCATTGCAGTGAACACCGACTCTCAAGCCCTAAAATCAAATCTCGCTCCAACCAAAATTCAGATTGGACCGCTGATTACCCGTGGATTAGGGGCTGGAGGAAATCCCCAGGTTGGTTTTGATGCTGCCAAAGAGAGCATTGAAGATCTTTCCTACGCTTTACAGGGCGCAGATATGGTGTTTCTGACTGCCGGCATGGGTGGTGGTACCGGGACAGGTTCCATTGCCATCGCCGCACAAGCTGCACGAAACGTCGGTGCTGTTACAGTCGCAATCGTCACCACACCATTTAGTTTTGAAATGGGCCGCAGGCAACGCAATGCACAGGAGGGTTTATCCAGGTTGCGCCAGCATGTGGACACGCTGATTACCATTCCAAATGATCGTTTATTGAAAATTGCTCCGCGTGATTTACCCCTCGATATGGCTTTTAGATTGGCAGACGATGTGCTCAGGCAGGGAATTCAAGGAATTTCTGAATTAATTAATCAAACAGGCTATATCAATGTTGATTTTTCACATATTCGCCAGTTGATGAAAGCTGGTGGTGGCTCATTGTTATCCATTGGGATTGGAAAAGGCAAAGACAAAGCTAAACAAGCGATTCACAATGCGCTAAATCATCCTTTGCTCGAGTCTGTTAATATTCAAAACGCGAATGGGATTATCGCCAATTTCACTGCCGGGGAAGATCTTTCCTTCTACGAAGTGACTGATGCACTCACCCATCTAGGCGAACAAACCAATTCCAATGCTGATATTATCCCGGGGTTAATCATAGATCCCAAATTGAGTGACCGCTGTGAAGTAATCCTGGTGATTACAGGCTTAGGCGCTACCCCATTGGATGCCAGCATGAATCAGGTAGCCAAGCCTGAACAACGCGAGCAAGTGCGCATGCACACTGCCCAGAAAGCAGTTCAAAACCAGTTCAGAGAACCTGAAGAAGCTCTGGTTTCCGATGAAAACCTTGACATTCCTGCTTTCTTACGACGACGTAGATATCAATAAACGAGGTTATTTTGGACGAAATTTTTCAAAAAGTTTATCAGAAATTCCCTGAAGTGGCTGGCAAAAAGCCAGTTCGCCACAACCAGCCGGATGGAAAAACTTTGCTGGTATTCAAAGGAGAAGGAAAAGCCGCAAATGGAACCAGGATACCCAGGGTCGTCAGGGTTGTGATTGATCAAAATGGGAAAATACTGAAAATGACGACGTCCAGATAATTATTGGAGAAAAGATGAAAGAATTAATGCTGACAACAGAATTACTATTTTGGGATATGATCATCCCGCTCATGAAGCAATCAAAGATAACCCAATGGATCATCCGGGTCGCCTACCCATTCGTTGAAGGTTTAAATTTTGTCCAGATTACAAAAACAGTAACCATAACCTGTGTCAGTGGCTTTTTATTAGGCTGGTTGGCTTTTTACACATATTATCTGTCAAAATAACCTCATTAAAACCCAGAACTCAATTGCTCCTGCTTAATTTATTAAGTAGGAGTTTTTTTTTGATTTTCGGAAGACCTCAAAAATCTTTCCATGCTAAAATTATTTAAATCATGAATCTTAAACCAGACCAATTATGCAGAAATTTTTAAGAATTCTCATCATCATTTTTTTATTCATGATGTGCCTGTTAATCGGTGCAAAATTAGCGAATGTATCTTTATCTGCTGAAGATACAGTCGAAGTCAACTCTGATACACAGAACCAGAACCAGAACCAGATTCGCTTGTTGGTATTTGTTCTGGATGATTTGACTCAAAAAAATCCTAGATTAAATGAAGTCTGGTCTGTCATCATCTATTATCAGGATGCAAAGGGAATCATGTTCATCCCCCTCACAAATAGAAATGATGTTGATTTCAAGGACTTAAATCGCAATTTTGTCTTAACGTCAGAAAGGGAACCACACCAAAAAACATTAAAGTACTTCAACACAAAATATAAAACCAAATGGGATGCAAATATTGTATTGGATCAATTCGCTGTAGAATATTTAATTCAATGGATTACCCAATCATCACTTGATTTAAATTTGCTGGTTGGAGGACCAAATTCAACTTTGATTGAGAATTTGTGTACATCCATTGGTTCGCAACCGTTAAATTCTTTAGAAACCCTGGATTGGCCGCTCATCATCCCCAATCATTTTAAGACAAATTTGCCATTGGATCGCATGATGGATGGATGGCAAAAATTGAGTTCAGGTAATCCCATTCTTTGCGAAATGATTGCCATTGATTGATGAGATTATTCCTGCAGAGAAGCTAATCAATAACTTTGTATCTTAAAATCCACGTGTTATAATTTGACCACCTGTGACAGGTAAATTTTATATATATGGAGAAACATGAATACAGAAAACAAACCAAAAATGGTTGAAGACGATTTAGTAATAACGATGGATTATTCCCTTAGCATTGACGGTGAAGTGATTGATTCTTCCGAGGGTGAAGATAATGACCCCATTATTTTCTTACAGGGTGCTGGACAGATCATACCAGGGTTAGAAAAATCCATAAATGGGTTAAAAATAGGTGATAAAAAATCAATCACCGTTGACCCAAAAGATGGTTATGGAGAAATTGATCCAGAATCTATCGTGGAAATACCAAAAGAAGAGTTCCCGGCAGATTTTCCCCTTGAATTAGGCGTTGAAATAACCGTGAATGCAGATGATGAAGATGAAGAAGGTGATGATGAGATGGAAGCGACCATCATCGCGGTCAATGATCATACCGTCACCTTGGATTTCAATCATCCTCTGGCAGGTAAAACGTTAAACTTCGATGTCCACATTATCGACATTCGCGAAGCGACACCGGAAGAAATTGAACATGGACATGTTCATGGTGATGATTCCGAATTCTATTTTGAAGACGAAGATTTTGACGAAATAGATGAGGAAGAATAATCTAATTGTCATCAATATGACCAAACCCTCTTCGGAGGGTTTTTTCATAAATATTTTTTGAGCTGATCCAGATCCAGGTCAACGATGATATTTTCACCCACTTTAAATGTTGGTGTGACCAAATTTCCATTCGCCCATTGCCGAACCAGCCTGGCTGCGTCTGGGTACTGATTGACATCTACTTCAACGTATTCCACATGGTTTGATTTAAGCCACTTTCTGGCTTTCTTGCAATCCGGGCACCAGTCGTTGCAGAACATGACCACTGGTGAATCTGGCATCTCAAATTTTGGTTTATCTTCAGGCTCTGGCATTACACCAGAACCTTCCAACCTTTTGAGTAAATTTAAGAGAATTTCATTTTTTGGTTGATCATCGATATCATGAACGTCAATATATTGAATTATTCCTTCCTTATCAATCAAAAAAATTGCTCTTTCACTAAAGCCTTCATCTGTTAAAACACCATATTGTTTGGCAACTTTCCCATGAATCCAGAAATCACTGAGCAAAGGAAAACTAATGCCCCCCAGGTGTTCTGCCCAGGCTTCTAAACAAGGAACATGATCAATACTTATACCCAGAACCTGGGTATTCAATCCCTCAAACTTAGCCAGGTCAGCTTGGTATGCAGGGATTTGATTTGATCATATCTCCGTCCAGGCACGCGGGAAAAAAGCGAGCACAACATTTTTTCCCCGAAAATCTGATAAACAAACCTTCCGATTTTGAGTTGCTGGCAAACAAAAATCAGGTGCTTTATCTCCAACTGAAAATTTCATTGTAAAACCTCTTTGTATTATTTATGGTTCAATACGTACTGCCCCATTCTACCTTATAATTGAAGAAACTTTTTAATAGAATGCAACAAACTGATAAGTCAACGACTCATGATAATGAAAAAAACATCTAAACTCGGACAACTCTGCCTGATCACCTTCGTTTCTTTTTTGCTGGTTAGTTGTTCCAGTTCTGCGGTTCAGGAAACGCCCACACTTGCGTCAGTGCCACCAATCATCAGTACAACCACTCCTGAAAAAAATTTGCAGAGACAGGAAACCAAAACGGTGGCAACAGCCATGCCACCAGAATCAACAGACAAAAATACTCCAGTCATCCCTGATTACAATTTACAGGTGAAGTTTGATTATTCAAATCAGTCCTTACTTGTCAATGAAACCATCGTATATGTTAATAATTCAAATCATAAATTGCCTGATATCCGCTTGGCTAATGACACTTTCAGATATCCGGGATCATTTTCCCTCGAGAATATCACAATCAATGGATCTTCCGAAGTAACAGTAGAGGAGGGAAAATACTTTTTTACAATCACTCTCAAGGATGCGCTCAAGCCTGCAGAAGAAATAGAGATAAAAATCAATTATCGACTTTCCATTCCCCCTCTCCCACCCCCGGCAGATGACCGCAAACCAGGCATTTTTGGTTACTCAACTGTTCAAACCAATCTGGTTGATTGGTATCCGTTTATCCCTCCTTTAACCGAAACCGGTGAATGGTTACTTCATGATCCCTGGTTTTATGGGGAGTACCTGGTGTATGACCTGGCGAATTTCCAGGTGGAAATTGACCTCTTAAACGTCCCTGCGAACGCGATCATTGCAGCTTCTACAATCCCGGTTTCTCAGGAAAACAACCGTTTTGTCTATAATTCAACAAAGGCAAGAAATTTTGTCTGGTCACTGAGCCCTTCATACGTCGTCGGGGTAAATGAACTTAATGGCATTTCCATCACCACCCATACGTTTCCTTTTCACCAACAGGCTGGAGAGCATGTTCTCGGCGAAGTGACCAAAGCAATAGAGCTCTATTCAAAATTATTTTCTCCTTATCCAAGAAACAATTTAACAATCGTAGAGGCAGATTTTCTGGATGGCATGGAATATGATGGCCTTTTTTTCCTGAGCCGGGGTTTTTATAACCTTTTTGATTACACACCCCAAAATTACCTGACGACGATAGCAGTTCACGAAACTGCCCATCAATGGTGGTATGCAGCGGTGGCTAATGATCAGGCTATGGAGCCCTGGTTGGATGAAGCCTTGTGTACATATAGTGAATTATTATTTTACGAAGAATATTACCCAGAGCTGGTCAATTGGTGGTGGGAGTATCGAGTGAATTATTATCAACCTGAAGGAACCATCAACCAAACCATTTATGAATATCAGGGTTTTGTTCCCTATAGAAATGCAACCTATCTTCAAGGTGCTAAATTTCTACAATCCCTACGAGAAGAACTTGGTGATGAAGATTTTTTTGAGTTTTTAAATGAGTATGCAACCAGCCAAAATAATAAAATTTCTACTCAAGCTCATTTTTTCAATTTACTCGAAAAATACACGGACCAAGATATTGCCAACTCCTCTCCGTATTTCATCAATTCAAATAAATAAAGACAAATCAAAAATTTAGGTTTCTTTTTTGGTGGGTTGGTATATAATCATTTTGTATACTGCAATAATAAAAAAATTTAATTGGGAGGTCTAATGGCAAAAATATCAGATATTGAAGGAATCGGCCCTAAATATGCAGAAATATTAGCATCGCAAGGAATTAAAACAGTTGAAGGCTTACTAAAAGCTGGTGCAAAATCGAAAGACAGAAAAAAATTATCCGAAGTTTCCCAAATTTCAGAAAAATTGCTCCTTGAATGGGTTAATCACGCAGATTTATTTCGCGTAAAAGGTGTCGGAGAAGAGTATTCCGATTTATTGGAAGAGGCGGGTGTAGATACAGTGCCTGAATTGGCGCAAAGAAAACCCGAAAACCTGCTTCAAAAACTAGTTGAAACAAACGCAGAAAAGAATATTGTCCGCAGATTGCCCGTTTTATCTCAGGTTGAATCCTGGGTAAAACAGGCCAAAGATTTACCAAGAATAATTGAATATTAGTACATAGTAGAGCCACGGCCTTTTGTCACAGCTCTATTTTTAAGGTAAATATGGAAAACCAAAATAAATCGAAGTTTTTTTTGTGGCTCGGTATTTTGATCGGTGCAGCCACAACTATCTTCTTAATCCTGTATAAACTATCGAACAGTAATAAAAGTATTTCAACGATCATAAATAAATATATAAAGATTCCCTGCGATGGAAAGCAGTCGGAGCTAGTGGGATTCGAAACAGAAATCGTGAAACCAAAACCCATTAAAGATAATTTGAAAGCCATTAAAGGGATTGGTCCCGCCATTGAGACTTTACTAAATGAAAATATGATATTTTCATTTTCAGAATTAAGTACAACCAGTGTTGCTGATCTGCAAAGAATGCTGGAGGGAAAAAATCTACGTCTTGCCAACCCGGAAACCTGGCCGGATCAGGCAAAACAATTAATGGAATGATTTGCAGGATTAAATTTAAGAATTTAAATATTCCCCGGATGTCTGTAATCTTAAAATTTCTCCGGGGATATTGACTTGTATATACAAATTCCCTATAATGAAATTGCAGGGAGCTCTGAGAAATTGAATTAGCCCTTATACCTTAAAAACTAAATCAAAAGTTTGTAGTACCGTGAGAGAAATTCTCCGAAATGGTGAAACAGACGATTTAGGAAAAATTTCTAAGAGATAGGACGTAAGTCTTTCAAGAAATTGGAGAAAGCCGTTACTTAGAAAAGGGTAAAGCAAAGCTAAAATTAGGTTACTTAGAGCCCCTGTTTCAATTTAAGTCCATTGTTTGCTGGTTGTTGGAAAATTTCAGCTTTGATAATCCCAACATACGGCAAATTGCGATATTTCTCATTGTAGTCCAATCCATATCCTACAACGAATTTGTCTGGCAGATCAAACCCTTTGTATTGAATCGGCAATTCGATTAATCTTCGTGATGCTTTATTGAAAAGGGTACATACCCGAAGACTGGCCGGATTACGTTCCTGTAAATTCCTCAGAAGAAAGTTGAGGGTCAGACCCGTGTCAATGACATCCTCAATGAATAATACATGTCTTCCTTCAATGGAAATTTCTAAATCCTTAACCAGCCGGACCATACCTCTATTTCTAGCGTCATTACTATAGTTGCTGATCGCCAGGAAATCTACATCACAATCAATTTCAATTTTTCTCAACAAATCAGCCATAAAAATAAACACCCCTTTTAACACACCCACAAATACAGGATGTTTATCCTGATAATCATCATTTATCTGGCTGGCAATTTCTGAAATGCGAAATTTTATTTGTTCCTCATTGAATAAAACCTGACTGATTGCCGGATTGATATTTTTAGCGGAGTTGTTCATTTATCACCTCATTGTGCTTCCGTGCCGTGAAAATTCTGCGCTTCATCATATAAACCATATTTGACTAATAAATCACGGATATCACGACGCTTCATCAATTTGATTTTAATTTCGGGATATCGTTCATTCATTAATCTTAGTTTCTTGTTTTTTATGGATGCCAGCTGTGGTCTCAATGTTGTTAATTCAATGAAAAGGTCTTGATCCGGTAAATAAAAATCCGGTGTGAAAGCTAACTTTACCTTTCCCTTGTCATTCCATTCAAATTCGAAGGTGCGTGGTTCGTATTGCCAGTCAACTCCATAGAATTCCAGAATACGGGCAAACATTTCTTCGGAGGTATGTGAAAATTTCACCAATTTTCTTTCTTCATCAGTAGTCATGACAATCCTATAATTTAACAATCCAACGAGCGATAGCATCCAGGACAAAATGGTCAGTATTAATCGTCAGGTCATATAACGAGGGATCATTCCAATCCACCTGATAGAATTTTTTAATAAAATTTTGACGATTTCGATCACTTTCTGAAATTTGAGCTTTGGCTGCTTTTTCACTGACATTTTTTATCTTCTGGATATTCTTGATGCGGGTCTCCAGACTGGCAATGACTTTTATATGAAGACAGTCTGAAAAATCTTTTAAGATCAATTGGCTTGCCCGGCCTACAATGACTACATTTCCTTTCTCCGCCTTTGAATGGACAGCTTCCTGAAGAGCCTCCCTGTATTTAGAGCAAGTTTCATCATCCGGGCAAATTCCTAACAGTCCCAGTTCATCAATAACAACCAGCGCCATATCGGGTGAACCGATCTTGATGGCGGCTTGATTAATAACCTCCCGCCAAATCAGTTGATATCCGCTCAACTCAGCAAGTTTGATGGCTAACTTACTCCCCCCACTACCGTATTGTCTTGAAATGGTGTAAACAGAAAACATGGGTACTCCTGTTCTCCCGATATTTTGATTATAGCATTCATCATCTGGTAACAAGGATAATCAATTTTCGTTTTTTCTTTCGCTGATAAATGATATAGTTAAGTTGTTCAACACAGAAATATCTTTTGTAGTAATCAAATTCTAAAGATCCTTCATTCAAGATCATTTATTTATTCAAATTGAGGTAAATCCTATGGCAGGGAAAATTGGTATTCTAACAGCAGGGAACGACGTACCTGGTCTAAATGCAGCAATTCGAGCGGTTGGGAAGTCAGCTCAGAGTAATTATAAAATGGAAATCATAGGCTTTCTGGATGGGTTTAAAGGCCTTTCCCAGGATCATTTTATTCAATTAAAGGGATCTGAATTTTCCGGAATCCTGACGACCGGTGGAACCATTCTGGGAACCAGTCAGGAAATACCCGGTCAATCAGTAGAAAATTCGGATTTGTTACAACAGGCAGTAGCAACCTACAAACGCCATAAATTGGATGCACTTGTTTGTTTCGGTGGCGCAGAGATGCAGGTGGGAACCCTGGCGTTATCCCAGGCTGGAATAAATGTTATCGGAATTCCAAAATCAATCGATAATGATGTCTATGGTACCGACTTTGCGATTGGTTTTGACACCGCCTTATCGGTTGCGACGGAGGCAATTGATCGACTGCATAGCACAGCCCATAGTCATCACCGCATCATTGTGGTCGAGATTTTAGGCAGACAAACAGGCTGGTTGACGTTAGGCGCTGGTATGGCAGGCGGCGCTGATGTCATTCTCATTCCTGAAGTGCCATATAATCTCAATAAAATTTCCCAGGCAATTATGGATAGAAACCAGGCTGGCAAACGGTTCAGTATTATTGCTGTTTCAGATGGTGCATTGACCCAGGAAAGTGTAGCCTTTTTCCGGAGAAATCGAGAATCGAATATCCGTTTACGAAAGGGTGATGAAAGAAAAGAAATCGAAGCAAGATTGAATGCGATCGAAAATGAGTATGCGGATAACACCAATCTTCTTTCCCATTTTCTCCATCAGAAGACCGGTCTCGAAACCAGAATAACCATCTTGGGTTTTCTTTTGCGGGGAGGAGTACCTTCCTCTGTTGATAGGATGCGTGCCACCCAATTGGGAACCAGTTGCGTGAACATTATCCAACAAGGCTTATTTGGGGTGCTCTTAGGGCTCAATGATAACCTGATTGTTCCCGTTCCATTGGCAGATGTGGCTGGTAAACATAAAACCATACCGCTTGATCATGAATGGTTACAAGCTGCCAGAAATGTAGGAAGTTGTTTCGGAGATTAATCGAAACGCTGATAAAATTACAAACTAATGTTTATACCAACGACTAAGGAAGAAGCTCATAAGGTAGGGTGGGACGAATTCGATGTTATCCTGGTTTCTGGGGATAGTTATATCGATAGTCCTTACATGGGCATTTCTGTGATTGGTCACATTCTTATGGATCAGGGCTATCAGGTTGGAATTATCGCCCAGCCAGACACCTCATCAGGGGAAGATATTATGCGCCTTGGCGAACCACGCCTCTTCTGGGGTGTTTCTGCAGGCAGTATCGATTCGATGGTCTCAAATTACACAGCTTCACTGAAGAAGCGCAAAAGTGATGATTACACCCCTGGTGGACTAAATAATAAGCGACCTGATCGCGCCACGATCATCTACACGAATTTAATCAGGAGATTTTTCAAGAAAACCAAACCAATTGTACTGGGTGGTTTGGAAGCCAGCCTGCGTCGTATCGCTCATTACGACTATTGGACCAACAAAATCAGACGATCCGTCTTGTTCGATGCTAAAGCTGATTATTTATTGTATGGCATGGCAGACCGATCCATCGTTGAATTAGCACAGGCACTTCGTGACAGGACCGATCCCAGATCAATTCGAGGTTTGTCCTATATCCATAAAGAACCCATTCAGGATTATTTGCCACTAGCTTCTTTTGAAGAATGCAGTACGAATAAAATTGCCTATATCGACAGTTTCGACAACTTTTATAAAAATAACGACCCCCTGACTGCCAAAGGTCTCATTCAGGCGCACGCTGACCGCTATCTGGTTCAAAATCCCCCGGCATTCTCACTCAGTCAGGAAGAAATTGACAGGATTTATACGCTGCCGTATGAAAGATCCCAACACCCTTATTATGAAAAAAATGGGAGAGTGAAAGCATTGGAGACCGTCCGCTTCTCGATTAGCACCCATCGCGGTTGTTATGGGGAATGTAATTTCTGTGCCATTGCAGTACACGAAGGCCGTACCATTCAATGGCGCAGCAAAGAATCCATCCTGAACGAGGTTGACACGCTGTCAAAAATTCCTGAATTCAAAGGAATCATCCAGGACATGGGCGGGCCGACCGCTAATATGTATGGTTATGAATGTAAAAAGAAAACTTCTCGCGGGGTATGTCAGGACAGGAGATGCATTTCTCCCGAAGTCTGCACTGCTTTACGTGTTAATCACAAACCTCAAATAGATTTATTAAAGTCAGTTCGGGTGCATCCACAGGTTCGCAAGGTCTTTGTCGCCTCCGGTTTGCGGTACGATCTCATTTTAAATGATCGACAATACGGCAATAAATATCTCGAAGAGGTCTTAGCCCATCACGTTTCAGGGCAATTGAAAATTGCACCCGAACATACCGAAGATCGTATTTTAAAATTAATGGGTAAACCCGGTTCTGAAAATCTACTGGAATTCAAAAGTCGTGTCGATAAAATGAATAAAACGCTTAATAAAAACCAATACCTCACCTATTATTTCATTGCTGCCTATCCCGGATGCTCTGAAAGAGAAATGCAACACTTAAAGAATTTCACCTCCGAAAAATTAAAAACCCATCCGGAACAAGTGCAAATCTTCACCCCGACCCCCTCCACGTATGCCAGTGTCATGTATTACACTGAGATGAACCCTTTCACCAAAGAACCCATTTTCGTGGAAAAATCCATCACAAATAAAAATAAACAAAAAGAGATCCTTGTAAAGAAACCTTATGTATAAAACCTTTCTGGTAATTCCCCCCGGTATAGAACAAGTAGCTCAATCTGAAGTTACCCGCTACTTTCCAAACCTTAGACCCTTGCCATCAGCAGAAGGTTTGGAGTATGAATGCGATTTGGAAACAATTTACAAACTCAATTTATTTTTGCGAATTCCAAACCGAATTCTCGTGCGCATCGCTGAATTTGAAGCCACAAGCTTTCAGGAACTGTTCACAAAATCAGTGCGTCTGCCCTGGAAACAATTTATTAAAAAAGATACCAGTGTTAAAATTCGCACCACCTGTCATAAATCAAAGCTTTACCACAGTGATGCTGTGACCCAGCGTATCCATCAATCCATCGAATCCAATCTGGCAAAAAAAGTACCCTTGATTAAAGGGAATACAGAAGAGACATTTGGAAAACAACAATTGATAATCGTCAGATTGTTACGGGATCAAGTATCCATCAGTATCGATTCCAGTGGAAATCCACTTTATATGCGGGGATACCGTGAGATAGTGACAAAAGCACCTATTCGGGAAAATTTGGCTGCCAGCTTATTAATAGCAGCTAACTGGACACCTGACTCAGCTTTGATTGATCCGTTTTGTGGATCAGGAACAATTCCCATTGAAGCTGCTCTTATGGCGAAAAATCAGCCACCTGGACTGTACAGAGATTTTGCTTTTGAAAATTGGACTGAATTTAATCAGACAGTCTGGCAAGATATCAGACGGGATTCTGTCCAGAATCTAACAAATCACATCACCCGGATTCAGGGTAGTGACCGCGACAAAGGGGCAATACGATCTGCCACAAAAAATGCCGAAAAAGCCGGGGTTAACCAGGGGATTGAGTGGAAAAATCAGTCCATTTCGGAAATGAAATCTTATCATCAACCCGGCTGGATCATCACAAATCCGCCTTATGGTTTACGGACATCATCCAATAAAGATATTCGCAATCTCTATGCGCAATTCGGAAATATTTTAAGACAGGATTTCAAGGGATGGCAGGTTGTTTTTTTGTGTAATGATGTCAATCTGGCCAACCAGACGAAATTAAACCCAAAAAGCCTGCTTTCATTTACCAATGGTGGCATCAATGTGCAGGCTTTTCATGCGCAAGTTGAATAATTTATCGACTCACAGGTATTTCTACATCAATTTTGACAGCATCCTCCGCAACATAAATAGCTTTAATGAGAGCATTTTCCCCGGATTGTGAAATTTGATCTCGGATTAATCCAGACAATTTTTCGTTAATATCTTTAACAAAATCACTGGCCAAATCCAAACCAGGTATGTTCACCCAGGAGACCTCAACTTTTGGTTGTTCATTCTCAATCGAGAAAGTTAATTCAACCTCACCATTCATCCTGACAGAATTCGGAGGTCCATAAAAACCTGTCAATCTGACCTTATCTGGTTCAATAAATTGGATATCCTGAACTTCAATCACCAATTCCTTGTCGGAAACAGATCCAGCCACTCCCTGAGCGCTGTTAATCAATTGCATTAAGTTATCTCTTTTCAGAGTAACGGTCATGGCAATGTTCCCATTTTGAAATCCAAAATTACATGCCAGGGTCGATAGGATTACTAGAGAGATTAATACGAAAAAAGCGTATTTCTTCAGGTTCATATCTTTCCTTTCATAGAGAAATTATAAATCTAATTGTCGATCCATTCAGGACATTCTACCCGAGAGAGACGTAAATCAAAACGACTTTGTCAAATCTTAAAAAAGAGCCAGGGAATTCCCTGGCTCAATAGAAACTGCGGATAATTTAGGGTAACGAACCAACCACATCGAAAGTTCGCAGGATTTCATCCAGCGCATCCAAATCGCCGTCTGATAATATTTGAACCATGACAGTCGCTAAAAACGAAGTTTGATTATTAATCGGCCTGGCTGAAAGCAAAATGATTGTACTGCGCCCAGACCCACAGCTCGTAAAGACATCATAAGCACCTTTAAAAGCACTATCCTCATAATCATAGCGGCCATCCAGAGAACAATCATTTAAGAATCCAGGACGATAGACATCCAGTAACTGAATATACCCACCTAATCTTGCAAGATCATCCGATACTCCAAAGAATACGCCTGGTTCCTCATAAGTATTGTTAAAATCGTCAATGTTTGCGGCTGCGGTAATACTGGATCCAATGATATCTCCATCATCGTACCAGGGTTCGCCACTAACCTGTGCCCATGCGGAAGGAATGGAGACCTGAATAGCACCATAATCATCCGTGACAGTAACAAATTCTGAATAATTACCGCCCTGATCCACCACATCACTTTCGAATTCCTGTGCGAAGGAGAATTTTGTTTCTAATTTATTGCCATTTAATTGTCCGGATAAATATTCCTGTGTTCCAAAGCGCAGGACGTCAATAGCAATGGTATCCTGGGGGCTTCGGGTTCGGAGAATATCACAATAATCCGCCATGGTACCATCCAGTCCCAAAACCAATCCTTCCATCGTGGTTAAGATATCACCACCTTGCAAACCGGATTTATCTGCTGGTGAACCAGATTTTACAGAGGAAACCCACACACCGCTGATGGAGCCATCTTCAGACATCACACTCTGACCATTAATCCCAATCGACTCGTAATCCTCACCAAGGCGCATTTTTTCGATGACCGGGATGGCATTTTGAATACTGATGGCAAAGTTCAGATCATAGGTATCATTTCCAGCATAATTAACACCAACAACCTTCCCTTGTGGTGTGATCAAAGGTCCACCCGAATTCCCACCACGAATTCTTGCATCATGTTCGATAACAGCATCAATCGAAGCCCAGGAAGACTCTCCGTTCGCCTTCGATTTCGAGACGATTCCTTTGGTGAGTGTATATTCGGGATCACCAAGAGGGAAACCTGCAGCATACACTTCCATGCCAGTGGTAATTTCTCCTTCATAATAGCCTAAATATGGGTAGCCATCACCATCGATGTCAATCACCGCCAGATCCCAACATTCCGAGACACCTAAAACTCTGGCGTTTTTGGGTTGAGATTCACCAGCCACCCACACTTTCAAAAGGGCAGCACCGGTCACAACATGATTATTGGTCACGGCAATTCCACTTGGATCAATGATAAATCCAGTTCCCCTACCAGCCGCATTATAGACACTTCCTAATTGGGGATCAACAAAGCTTCCCTGTGCTTCAATTTGCACAGTAGCACTTTTAACACCTTCAAGAGTACTTACCATCCCGGATGACGCAGCGTTTTCAGGAGTGGAATCCTGAGGTTCACTTTGAGGAGATGCCTCAACAGGCATTTCCGTCGGATCCTTATCACCCCCAACTGAAAAACCACAGGACAGCGTTAAAGCTGCGATAACCAATAGAGCGGATACAACTTGAAATTTTTTCATTCTTCCTCCCGGGGGAAATTAATTTAAAAAACCGACCTATCAGCGAAGCTTTAATTTCATTTACATAAACAAAAAAATAGATCGCTGACTTTGCGGAGTTCAGATTGTTATTTTTACAACCGATTCGGATTATTTTAAAATATTTTGTACAATGTTGATGACATTTATCTAATTTTAAAAAATCTAGTACAAAAATTATCGGATCTTAGCAATTGATTCATAAAATACTTATACTGAAAAATGAGTTCTATCTATCCTATAAAAACAAATTTGACCTTAAATGTTTACTTCATTCGTTTTCTTGAGGTTAGTTCAATGCAAAATGTTCAAATCTTGTTTGGTTTATTAAATTCCTGGTAATAAAAGGCCAATAATGCAACTATTAGAAAATGGATCAATACTTTCTCATTACAATAGAGACAACTGTTTTTAGGTGATTTTCTTAAATAATCGACTGATAATGAGGTCAAACCAGAGACTGAAAAGTTCGTCCTTCAAGAAGTTTCACAATTTGAATGAAAAAACAATAAATATCAGCTGCATGGTACTCCGCTTGAGGTGGAATATCTTCAGGTTTATCCCAACCTTGCAGATTTCGTGAATTCAAGCGCTACAAGCCGGGCGAATGGCTACCTGGCAGGCTATGGGACACCAGAAATGCTGGCAGAAGGAATTATGCGCCTGGGTTTATCCCAATCAGGTAAAGAATATCAACAAAAATCAGTTTCAAGATAACATATACGATTTATGTTTTGAAATATTTCTCGCTCTTAAAACATCGCTAAGTCAAATGATCTGGTGTGTTTCCTCCAGCTACCACTCCACGTAGTCATTTCTTGATTCATCGTGATAAACTTAACGAAAACAAATTCAGGGAATTCTCAGTGAAAAATCTTTCATCCACAGCTATCGCACACCCTAACATCGCATTAATTAAATATTGGGGAAATAAAAACCAGGTCTTCCGCATTCCGGTTAACGGATCAATTTCATTTAATCTGGATAGCCTGTTTACAAAAACACATATTCGATTTGATGCCGAATTCTCATCCGATTCGCTTTTCATTAATGGTTATGAAACAACTGGGTCAGGACGGGAACGAGTTGTATCTTTTTTAAATATCGTACGCGAATTAGCTGGCAAAAGATTACATGCAAAAATCGAAAGTGAGAATAACTTCCCGGTGGGTACCGGAATCGCTTCTTCAGCATCTGCGTTTGCAGCTTTAAGTCTGGCTGCCAGCAGTGCCCTGGGAATGGATTTATCCGAAAAAGAATTATCATGCCTGGCAAGGCGGGGATCAGGCTCGGCCAGCCGATCAATACCAGGCGGATTTGTGGAATGGTATCCTGGAGAAAAACATAGTGATTCTTATGCAGAGAGCATCGCACCTGCCCGTCATTGGGATCTTGTCGATCTGGTGGCAGTTGTTGCCCTGGAGCATAAAAAAGTAGGTTCAACAGCTGGGCATGAATTAGCAGATACCAGCCCATTACAAAGCACCCGTGTTCAGGACACAAACCGTCGTTTAGACACGGTTCGAAGCGCCATAAAAAACCGTGACTTTCAAGCAATGGCAGACATGATCGAACTGGATAGCAATATGATGCATGCGGTCATGATGACTTCAAAACCGCCCTTAATGTACTGGGAAGGCACTTCCATTACGATCATGAAAAGTGTTCAGACATGGCGCGCATCCGGATTGCCTGTGTGCTACACAATGGATGCTGGTCCAAATGTGCATGTGATTACAACAGAAGAATATTCACAAAATATTTATCAAAAATTATCTTCTATCCCTGGACTTAAGCAGGTATTTAAGGCTGGTGTCGGCGGAAAGGCGAAAGTGATTGATAGTTAATTTTTTCTAAGAGTTCTACGATCAAATTGATACCTGCTAAAAACCAATTATAATTGGCTGTAGATATCGATTGGAGTTAAAAACAGGTGATTAAATGATGATTATTGAGTTTATTTTGATTTTTGGTGTCTTGCTCTTCATTCATGAGTTTGGACATTTTATTTTTGCAAAATTATTTAAAATTAATGTCGAGGAATTCGGTTTTGGCTTTCCCCCTCGATTGCTTAAAATCGGCCAATTTCGGGAAACAGAAATAACTTTAAATTGGATTCCTTTTGGGGCCTTTGTACGGTTGAGTGGTGAAAATGACCCCGAAGTTAAAGGTGGTTTTGGGGATTCCTCCATTATTGCCCGCTTCATGACGCTCATTGGGGGACCATTGTTCAATTTAGTGCTGGGTTTGGTTCTCTTCGCTATTATTTACACACAGGTTGGAGTCCCTGATTTGAAATCTGTGCAAGTTTATGGTGTAAATGAAGGCTCACCCGCAGAAATGGCAGGCATTCGATCCGGAGAACTGGTTGTTCAAGTGAATGACGTTCTGATCAGCAGTACCGATCAACTGTCAGAACAAGTTCAACTGAACCTCGGAAACCCGATTACCATCAAATTACGCTCTCCACAAGGAGAAGAACGGACTGTGACTGCCACGCCTCGTGTGGATCCGCCACCCGGCGAGGGTTATTTAGGGGTTACACTGGTTAATCCATACAAAGATGCGAGTATCATCGAAGCTTTTCCGTATGCGTTTCGAGCAACAGGTGATTATGCCGTTCAATTGCTGGCGCTGCCAGGCAATTTGATCCGGGGCACCATCTCAGCTGAAGAAGCCAGACCCGTGGGACCGGTAGGTATTTATAGCATCTATTCGCAAGCACGGGAGCGTGATGAAAGTAATGCGAATTCAGCCAACCCGGAAGATCGCTTAAATACATTGCTAATTCTGGCCGTTATTTCAGTTGCATTAGGATTTACAAATTTACTTCCCATTCCCGCTCTGGATGGTGGAAGATTAATTCTCTTACTCCCAGAAATTTTCTTGCGCCGGAAAGTGCCCGCAAAAGTTGAAAATATTATCAACATGGTCGGTTTTGCCGCCCTGATTACATTAATGGTGGTCATAACGACCATGGATATTATTAATCCCATCGTAATGCCTTAGGAATATCTATAATGAAGGAAAACATAAATTTTAATCTGGTAGTGGATGCTTTATTGGATGATAACGCTGAATTCCCGGTTCCTTACATGATGAGTCTATCAGACATCACACCCGCCAACCTTGCTATGCTCAAAAGGTCATGGTCTCAAATAACGCCAGCACGGAAGGCAATTTTGATGGAAAATATAGAGATCATCCACGAAGCCGAGATCACTTCAAACTTTGAAGACATCGCCGAATTGGCACTGGATGACGCCAATGCAGCTGCAAGAATAAGTGGTTTGCGCTTATTCTGGGATTACGAGAATTCACATTTAATCAGAAAATTCATCGCAATGCTAGAAAATGATCCCGATGTAGGGGTTCGCGCCCAGGCTGCCAGCACACTGGGTAAATATGTATACCTCGCCGAAATCGAAATGATTGACACGAAATATCTTCAAATGATAGATGAAACACTCCTCAAAATTCTACGGTCAAATGAGAGTGATTTGGTTCGCCAAAAGGCATTAGAGTCATTGGGGTACTCCAGCAACCCGCAGGTAAGTGGTTTTATCCACACTGCCTACAATTCTGGTGATTACAATTGGATCTCCAGTTCTCTGGAGGCAATGGGAAGATCGGCTGATGAAAATTATGCCTCTCTTGTTTTACCCATGTTGGCCCACCCTGACCTTCGGATCCAACGTGAAGCTGTGTTTGCTGCCGGCGAATTGGAACTATCCGCAGCCCGCAAGTTGCTGATGCGCATGGCTTTTGAACTGGAACAGGATGAAGATTTATGGGTTCAGGTAATATCTGCCCTGTCCAAAATTGGGGGCGAAGGAGTCTATGAAGTCTTTGAGAGACTATTGGAAAATGCATCCACGGATGAAGAAGAAGACTTTCTCAATGATGCCATTGAAAACCTGAACCTCACCAACGAGATGGCGATCGGCTTTGATCTGATGGGATTTAAAGAACCACAAGAAGATGCATTCCGCGAGATCAATCTCGAAAATGAAGATTTCGACATTGATGATTACAGTAAATCGTGGATTGATGAATTAGAAGAAAATTTAGACTCTACTTTTGGCGATGAATTTGATGAAGATGATATCGATGACGAAGAAGATGACGAGATTTAAACCGGGTTCGTTGGGTCACAAGTAGATGTCAGCAAGTGTTGGTATTCATATCATCATCGAAGGCCGGGTCCAGGGCGTTGGGTTTCGATATTTTACAAGAGAACAAGCCCAGAAACTGAACTTGACCGGTTGGGTCAGAAATACATTTGATGGCAATGTGGAGGCTTATGCTGAAGGTTCACAACCAGATCTGAATACCTGGCTGGACCTTCTTCAGCAAGGACCAGTCTCTGCTATTGTAACCAATATCCACAAAGAGTGGAAACCAGCGCAAGGGAAATTCAAAAAATTCCAGGTAGCCCCTACCTCTTAAACTTTCAATTAAATGGGTTTTTCGCCTGAGAGAATTGCAACTTTTCTCCAGGGTGGTATATTGGCTTCTTCTGCCCAAATATTGCGAAGCTCATAAATTTGATCCCGGATGGCTGCGGCTTTCTCAAATTCAAGATTTTTAGCAGCATCCCGCATTTGTTGTTCAAGATGAGAGAGTGATCTTTCGATCTCTTTCACATTCATTTTACGATCACGTTCTCCAGCGCGATACTCCGCACGAGATTCTGCAATCATCATGGCAGGTGCTACCCGTTCCGTCAAATCATGAATCGCTTTCATGATAGTGACAGGTTCAATACCGTGTTCTACATTGTAATTGTGTTGTTTCTCTCGGCGACGATTTGTTTCTCTGATGGCTTTGTCCATGGAATCTGTAATCCGGTCTGCATACATGATCACTTTTCCATTCACATGCCGGGCTGCACGCCCAACTGTCTGAATCAATGCAGTTGCAGATCGTAAAAATCCTTCTTTGTCGGCGTCCAGAATAGCAACCAAAGATACTTCCGGTAAATCCAGCCCTTCCCGTAATAGATTAATCCCCACCAGAACATCAAATATGCCTTTTCGTAAATCCCGCAGAATTCCTACCCGTTCCAGGGTCTCCACTTCAGAATGCAAATATTGAACCTTGATCCCGATTTCCAATAAATAATCTGCTAAATCTTCAGACATACGTTTGGTCAAAGTTGTTACCAGAACACGTTGGCCTACCTCAATTCGTTTTCTGATTTCAATTAGCAGATCATCGATTTGTCCCTTGGTAGGTCGAACTTCAATCTCCGGGTCTATTAATCCGGTAGGTCTGATGATTTGTTCGGTAATTTGTTGGGCATGTTCCAACTCATAAACGGCTGGGGTCGCCGAAGTATAGATTGTATACCCCATACGCTCTTCAAATTCTTCAAATTTCAACGGGCGGTTATCCATTGCTGAAGGTAACCGGAAACCAAAATCCACCAAAGTCTGTTTTCTGGATTGATCTCCTCTATACATCCCTCTGATTTGCGGGACTGTCATATGGCTTTCATCCAGGAATAATAGGTATTGGTTGGGTAGATAATCCATCAACGTCCACGGAGCGGATCCAACTGGTCTTTGATCCAGATGACGGGAATAATTCTCAACGCCAGAACAATATCCGGCCTCTCGAAACATTTCAAGGTCATAACGGGTGCGTTGTTCTATCCGTTGGGCTTCCAGATACATTTCATTTTTTTTGAAATACGCAATGCGCTCTTCTAATTCATCTTCAATATCCTGGATTGATTTTTTTAATTTCTGTTCATCGGTGATGTAATGTTTTGCTGGAAAAATGCGGATGGTTTCTGGTTCCTGAACAATTTCTCCGGTCAAAGGATTAACCTTGCTGATCCTTTCCACTTCATCCCCAAAAAAAGATACCCGATACGCGTACTTATCTTCATAAGCAGGAAATATTTCAATCGTATCCCCACGCACACGAAAGACTCCGGAGTGCAAATCCATATCATTTCTGGTATATTGACTCTCGATCAGATGACGTAAGAGCGCATTTCTTCGATACAACTGCCCCAGATTGATTTCGATTACACTTTTGCCGTACGCTTCCGGGTTCCCCAAACCGTAAATACAGGAAACGGAGGCAACGATAATCACATCCTTGCGGGACATTAACGCAGTGGTAGCTGCCAGTCGTAAACGATCAATTTCCTCATTAATATCAGTTTCTTTTTCGATATATAAATCAGTTCTGGGTACGTATGCTTCTGGCTGATAATAATCATAATAACTCACAAAGTATTCAACAGCATTATTGGGGAAAAACTCTTTAAATTCTGCATACAATTGCGCTGCTAATGTTTTATTGTGAGCCATAATCAAAGCCGGCATTTGCAAGCGCTGAATTATATTCGCCATCGCAAAGGTTTTTCCGGTAGCTGTGGCACCTAAAAGAACCTGATGACGATATCCTTTATGCACACCATTCACCAAATCTTCAATGGCTTCAGGTTGATCTCCCATCGGTATAAATGGAGCCTGTAAATCAAAATCCATAAGATCCTCGTTAATAGAACACTTTGTCTATTTCAATTATAAACCATTTTTTTATCGGGCATAAATTATGTAGAACTTTTTTGGTCGGCTGTCAGCATGGGTGAAAATTCGCTTAATTCTGACAGAACATCCAGCAGCATCGCCTGCCAATTATCCCCATATTTTCGAAATGCAAACCAATAACTGTTCTTACCGCTGCGCACAAAATTTCCTGTGAAGTGTAATTCATTTAAATTAAATTTTCCAACCTGTGGCGGATAACGGAGAACAATCTGGTCTGTTTCAGTTCCTACTGATGCAAGACCTGCCTGCTCGGCTAATATTTTCACCTTTATCTGGAAAATTAAATTCTCGACCTCTTCCGGCAGAGGACCAAAGCGATCCTCAAATTCATTGTTCAAAGCATCCAATGCTTCCAGCGTCTCGATCTCTGCAATTCGCCGGTACAGACTCAATCGCATCCTTTGATTGGTGATGTAATTGACCGGCAACCCAATTGTAAGCGGTAATTCAACAGCAACCGGCATACGGATATTTTTAATCTGCCGGAGTTCGGAGTCGGGAATATCATTATCATTGGATCTTATCCTCTTCACGGCCTGGGCTAACAATCTGGTGTACAGATGGAAACCAACCGAGGCGATGGCCCCATGTTGTCTTGTACCCAACAATTCTCCTGCGCCACGCATCTCCAGATCCCGCATCGCAATGGAATAACCCGATCCTAATTGGGTATACTCCGCGATTGTTTCCAATCTTTCCTGCCCATCTATGGTCGGCAGCCTCTTACGGTGCCGGAAAAAATAAGCATAGGCGCGTTGTGCTCCACGACCGACACGGCCTCTTAATTGATACAGTTGCGCCAAACCAAATGTGTCTCCCCGATCAACAATCAGGGTATTCGCATTGGGAATATCAAGACCCGATTCGATGATGGATGTGCACAATAAAACATCAATTTCCCCATTTGTAAAGGACTGCATTACCCGTGAAAGCTCGCCTTCATGGAGTTGACCATGTCCAATTCCTACTCTGGCCTCAGGTACCAGTTTATTCAGGTGGGATTTCATCGCCTCAATGGTCTGAACACGATTATGAACGAAGAACACCTGACCTCCACGCTCCAACTCTCGCAAAATAGCCTGTCGAACCAAGGATTGGGAATATGGGCCAATATGAGTGACAATCGGTTGTCTTTCTGCGGGAGGTGTATTAATAACGGAAATGTCCCTCACCCCTGTTAAGGCCATATAGAGTGTTCTCGGGATAGGCGTGGCGGTTAAAGTGAGAACATCTAATTCGGTTCGCAAGCGTTTAAAAAATTCTTTATGCGAGACACCAAAACGCTGTTCCTCATCAATAATCACCAACCCTATATCTTTAAACGCAATGTCCTTGGATAATAAGCGATGGGTTCCGATGACAATATCAATTTCACCCAGCGCCATCTTCAAGACAATTTCATCCTGTTCTTTTTGAGAACGGAACCGGGACAGCATTTCAACATTTACAGGAAAGGGAGCTAATCTCTCCCTGAAGGTATCATAATGTTGCTGAGCCAGGACGGTGGTAGGCACCAGAATGGCAACCTGTTTCCCATCCAGAACTGCTTTAAAAGCTGCCCTTAGCGCAACCTCTGTTTTTCCATAACCTACGTCACCACACAGAAGACGATCCATCGGCCTTTCCGATTCCATATCCTGTTTGACTTCAATAATCGCTTTCTTCTGATCTTCCGTCTCAATATACGGAAAGGATGCTTCTAATTCCTGCTGCCAGACAGTATCACTGCTGAATTTTGTACCCACTGCCACTCTTCGCCGGGCATATAATTCCAGTAATTCCTCAGCGATTTCCCGAACTGCTTCGCTTACCCGGGATTTTGCCGTTACCCATTCCTGGGTACCCAGCCTCGTTGCAGACGGTGCTGACCCATCCGGGCCAATGTATCGACTTAACCGATCTGCCTGGTGAATAGGAACGAAGAGCTGATCCGTGCCTGCGTATTCGACACACAAAAATTCCCGCTCCATCCCTTCTAAATAGCGTTGTACAAGTCCGACAAATTTTCCAACACCAAAATCGACATGCACAACCCAATCGCCAATCTGAAGATCAGAATAATCAGTTTCCGGTGATTGGACGATCGGTCTGGGACGCTTGCGTGGTTGTGGTCGATCCCAGCCAAAAATTTCACTGTCCGTGATGAGGAGGGAAATTTCTTCCCCGTCAAGCCCTTTTAGAATCCAACCTTCTGAGAGACTTCCTTCAGAAAAGATTGGTTTTTGACCCTGGCAATGTTGTTCACTCCATAAGCTTTTGATGCGAGTGAGCTGCCTGGAAACGATCATGGTTTGAATACCCGCAGAACATTTCTGGTCGAGGTATTCCAAAAAAGATTTGATCCTTCCTCCAAAACGTTCGCCTGGCACAAACACGTTTTCAAAGAGTGGAACTTCTTCTGTTATAGAAAAACCAAAATCAACCCATTTTTGAGACGTAAAAATATCTTCCACTTCCGACCAGGAAATGTAAGGCAGAGGAAAATCAGCAGTGATAATGCCTTCTTGGATCGAATCCATACGAAACCGGACGGCTTGCTCCTCAATTTCATTTGCAATCGTGCGGATCAAATCCCTGTCATCAAAGACAACCAATGCTTTCTTTGGCAAATAATCCAATAATGTAGCAGCAAAAGGATACAATAATGGGATAGAAAATTCATTCAGATTTTGCGTATCAACCCCCAGATTTTCCGCTTTCGATAAAAGCACTTCACTGGCTGGCGAAATGATAAATTCATCAATCATTCGCAATGTGCGTTGGGTAGCCGGATCAAACTGGCGAATCGACTCAATTTCATTTCCAAAAAAATCCATTCGGACCGGATATTGATCGGATACTGACCAGATATCCAATAAACCACCCCGGCGGGAAAAGAATCCTGGTTCAATTACAATTTCGCTGGATTGATAGCCGTTCCCAACCCATTCTTTAATCAACTCATCCTGTTTAACGATTTGCCCCACTTTTATGGTTCTGATGGATTTCAGATAGTCACGGCGCGGAATGGTGCGTGTCATTAAACCACGTACGGTTGTAATGATTACTTTGGGCTGGTTAGCAGATCTTGCACTTGGGATGTGAAAATTCGCAAGGTAGGTTAAAGTTTGCAACCTGTCACGCCGGGTGAGAGAACCCCAGGCAGCCTTTTCATAAAAAGTAGGGGACGGTTCGGGAAATAATATGATATCGTCAGCCCTCATCCAGTATCCGAGTTCGTCAGCAAATGCAATTGCCTGATCCATCCGCTCGACGATGACAAGGATCGGTCTCTCGATGCTGGTCTTCAACGCAGCTAACACTGGTAATCGCACGGGTCTGATCAACCCCAGAGCTGGAATATTTGCTTCCTGTTCGATCAGATCAACCAACTCTTTAAAATTCAAATGTTGTTTAATTAGATCTAACATATTACCTGTCAAGCCCGGTCTCACCATTAAATTTATTCATTGCAATCTCGATACCAGCATCTAATATGCATTCCACCGCCTGGGTGACAGTATCCAACAAAAAAGGCAAATTCTTCTCATCTTCTTTAGAAAAATTCTGCAATACATATGCAGCAGCATCCATTCTGCCAGGTGGGCGACCAATCCCAATACGAATCCGCTGAAATTGCTGTGTTCCCACATGTTGGATAATTGATGCCACACCCTTTTGCCCTCCAGCCCCACCTCCAGGGCGGATTCGAATCGACAGAGATGGAAGGTCTAAATCATCATGGATCACGATCAGATTTTCCGGATCAATTTTATAAAAATGCAGAAGACTGGCAACTGCCGTCCCGGATAAATTCATAAATGTCTGTGGTTTTACCAGGATAATTTTTTTATTATCCCTTTTACCTTCCAGAATAATCGCTTTGGATTTGACTTTTTTGCCCTCAATCTTAAATTCTCTGGCGATGTTTTCAATTGCCATAAAACCTACATTATGTCTATTCTTCTGATATTCATTGCCAGGGTTGCCCAAACCAACAATCATATATCCACCACTCATTTTTAATTGATCAGATGAGGGTGTAAGTCGCTTATTTTTACGAAAAAAATCAAATAATTTACTGTCTACCATGATTAACCCATTTTTCTTCTTCGAATGATGATAAATAGCGCAATAACTATTAAAAAGAGAACACCAAAAATAGCTCCTTGTATTGCAGTGTTGATAAATTGGGATTGAGTGACCATCATCTCATTCCCAGGCATTGATGTCGGGGATGGTCTCAATGTTGAGGTAGCCTCCATAAGTATGGTGGGTGTTTGGTCATTTAATTGGGTGGGCTGGCCTGGGTCCGCTGTTTTTAGCGGATCGATTGGCGTGTAATTGCGCACATTCAGGTTGGTAATGATTTCTTCTTGCTCTCTGCCGTTATCAAAAACAGCTAATACACGAATTTGATACACGCCATCTGCAATGGTGGAAGTATCCCAGGTAGCAATCAAATCATCCACCACAGGGGCGGAAGTTTGAGCGATGACAAACCAACTCTGTGATGAAGTATCCTGATAGCGAAAACTGATCACAGCTGATTGAAATCCAGACCCGGTTACAGTCCCCGTGATCGCTACATTACCTTGTAGATAATCCCCTTCTGCTGGTGATTGAATTCTGACCAAATCCAATTGAGGAAAAGGAGAAAACCAGATAGAAATCAAAGATATCAGCCAAAAAATTAATGAATGAATTTGCATAACATTTTATTTTAACATGAAGAAAATAAAGCAGCAAACCAGACCAAACAGGCCAATTTTTCTTAAGTCTCTGGATAAAGTTTATCTCTTGACTTTCTGCTTTTATTGGCATCGTGTATAATTATATTCATGAGCGAAAATGAATTTGAAACGAAACCTATCGAAGTAGAAGCACCAGCAGTTGTCACAAAGGAGTCTGCGGGAAAAGGTAAACTGATTGGGATCATTTTAGCCATTGTTGTTCTACTGGGTTTAATCATTTTTTCCCTGGTCAGTTTATTCAGTGCAGAACCGGAAACAACTTCTAAAGTCAGGGATATCTTCATTATCATCATGGCGCTTGAATCATTGCTTTTAGGTGTCGCATTAATCATCTTAATTATCCAAATTGCGGTTCTGATTAATGTTCTAAAGAATGAAATCAAACCTATTTTGGATACGACCAATGAAACGGTTAATCACCTAAAGGGAACGACAACATTTCTAAGCAATAACCTTGTCGAACCTGTTATCAAGATGAATGAGTATTCTGCAGGTTTGAGAAGGTTTGTCGATTTATTAAAACCTTCTGGAAAAAACAGAAAATCAAAATAATTAGTTTACGTATAAAAAGGAAAGGAGAAAACAAATGTCAAATAGAGATGAATTTGGAGCATTCTTAATCGGATTTCTGGTGGGAGGATTAACTGGTGCGGTCGCATCATTATTACTGACCCCACAATCAGGTGAGGAAACACGCACCGTGATTAAAGAACGTGCAATTGAATTACGCGATAAAGCCACCGAAACTGCTGAGGATGTATATTCGAAAGCAGAACAAGCAGCCAACGATGCAGTAAAACGTGCTGAAGAACTTCTCAAAGAAGCAAAGTCTAAAGCTGTGGAAGCCAAAGAAAAAGGTGTTGAACTGGTCGAAGAACAGAAGACCAAGCTGAGCAAGAAAATCAAAGCAGAAACCTCAACCGATGCACCCGCTGAAGTTGAACTTTAATCTCCTTTAGAAGATATAAAAAACGGTTGTCTCTACAAACAGACAACCGTTTTTTATTATGCCAATCTAGCCAAAACTGTTGCTATTGATCCTAATAAATCACCTGCAATAACAGCGGCTGGGTGCCCAATACGCTCGGCAGCTTCAATCCCTGCCTGGGCGTGAATCCAAACCCCAGCCGTAGCTGCTGCAAATGGTTTTTTCCCTTGCGCCAGGAGCCCGGTAATTAACCCAGCCAGAACATCCCCGGAGCCAGCCCGGGCCAGTGCTGGATTGGCTACAGGAATAATGGTTAATCTGCCATCGGGTGCAGCCACAATCGTTAAGGCACCTTTCAACACAACAACGTGCCCCCATTTTTGGGAATATTCTAAAGCCACCATCATGCGATTTGCCTGAATATCCTTGAGATCCAGATCAGTCATGACCGCCATCTCACCTGGATGAGGAGTAAGAACAGAATTTTCAGGGAGAATCTTCTGCCAGTTCGCAATTTTCGATAACAATTTCAAACCATCGGCATCGATCACCAGCGGAGGTAATAGACTGGTCAAATCTAATTCTTCGTCTGGTTCCATCATGACAAAACCAATCCCACTTCTTTTTCGTTGGCTGGTTGATGTTCCCATTAATAATCGTTCTAAAAATTCTTTGGTTGTATCTTCCATACCCCAGCCTGGCCCTAATAAAAGCGCTGTCACTTTATCCAGGTTTTTCTGAATCAGGGCTGCGCTATCCGCCTGAATGACGCCCATGTCATGCGGTAGCAACAACCAGGTGGCCTCCGAAAAATTGCCAGCTAAGGCTGAGTAGATCGGACCCGGAACAGCCATTTGTACCAATCCAGTCCCGATCCGATATGCAGCCATACCAGCCAAATAGGCAGCGCCAGTGTAATTGATGGAACCAGCCACGATCATAGCCGTTCCAAAAGTGCCTTTGTGCGCTTGTAATGGGCGTGCCGGCAATAATTTTCGCACACACTCGGCAGTAGCCACTTCCCTTTTCACTTTTGCTTCAGCTTCCAGATTATCTGGCAGATTCAAATCCACAATTTCGAGTTGACCCAAATATTGGTAAGCAGGAAAAGACAACATACCGATCTTCACTGCCTGCATACAAACTGTCAGATCCGCAAACAGGCATTCCTCCGCAGTATCTCCGGTATCACAATTGATAGCGGACGGACAATCGACAGCCACAACCTTGAAGTTGCCGCTGGATTGTTTTACCAGTTGTAAAATGGATTGGTACGGTTCGCGCAAAGGAAGCTGAAACCCCGTCCCCAATAACCCATCGATTACAACCTGACTATCTAACAACCATTTTTTAAGCGTATCGACTGTTTTTTTTGAAGTCCCCAGGATTTGTTTACCACCTGCTTCCTTAAATTTTTCAATTAATGGATCTTCTCTTTCTTTTGTTAAAAAGGCTCGAACCTCCCAGCCCTGTTTAGCTAAGTATGCCAGCGCAACCAGGGCATCGCCACCATTGTTACCACTCCCCACCAGGGCAGTAACAACTGGATTTTGGAATGAGCCATAATAACGGTGGGTAAACTCAGCCACCCCCTTGCCGGCTCTTTCCATCATTTCTGCGTATGAGACCCCTTTTTGATTTGCTTCTTCTTCAATTGATCGCATTTCTGCTACGGTTACGAGTTTCATAAGCCCTCCATATCTATATTATACGCAACTGGTTTCTTAAATACCTATTTCAATTGCATACGGTATAATTTTGAAATGCGAAAAATTCTTTTAATAGCTGTTTTTATTTCAGGGATGGTGACACTCGCAGCAGAAATGGCGACCGGCAGGTTGCTGGGAAATTATTTTGGAACCAGTAACCTCATCTGGGCTTCCATTATTGGCTTGATATTAATTTATCTCACCGTCGGTTATTTTGTGGGCGGTAAATGGGCGGATCGTTCCCCAAAATATGAGACCTTTTTCTCTATTTTAGCCTGGGGAGCATTTACTATCTGTCTGGTGCCTTTCGCAGCCAGACCGGTGTTACGGATCGCCGCCACCGCATTCGATCAACTATGGATTGGGAATCTGATTGGTTCCTTCGTGGTTGTCATGATCCTCTTCATCATTCCCATCACTTTATTAGGAACAGCATCACCATTCGCCATTCGCTTAGCGATCCATGATTCAAGGCAGGCAGGTACAGTTTCGGGAAAAATTTATGCTGTCTCTACTTTGGGATCATTTGTCGGCACATTCATACCCGACATCTTGTTAATCCCCCTGATTGGAACCTATCGAACATTTCTGGTGATTGGCTCAATCCTGCTTATTTTTGCACTGCTATCATTAATTTATATGGTTAATTGGAAAAAAGCGCTCTCTCTGAGCTGGATGCCAGTGATTGTTCTTATACTGGGATTGTTTGGTGCACCTGGCAGCGATAAGAACACAGCAGGAATGATTTTTGAAACCGAATCCTCCTACAATTACATACAAGTTCTTGAAGTTAATGGATTCCACTTATTGAGATTAAATGAGGGACAAGGGGTGCATTCAATTTACCATCCCGACCAACTCAATTATTATGGACCCTGGGAACAGGTATTGGCAGCTCCTTTCTTCAACAATCCTCCCCTGGATTTCGAAAATATAGACTCGATGGCAATTGTCGGGTTGGCTGCCGGTACAACCGCCCGCCAGGCTGCCGCAGTTTATCCGGGAATAAAGATCGACGGTTATGAAATCGATCCAAAAATTGTGGATGTTGGCAATAAATACTTCGGAATAAATATTCCCAACTTATCGGTATACGTTCAGGATGGCCGCTGGGGATTAAGTACCAGCAAGAATTCCTACGATATCATCAGCGTGGACGCTTATCGCCCACCTTATATCCCCTGGCACTTGACGACGAAAGAGTTCTTCAGTGAAGTGTATGCTCATCTGGAACCAGACGGAGTGATGGTGATCAATATAGGTAGAGGTCTGGATGATAGACGTTTAATTGATGCCCTCGGTTCAACAATCATGGATGTCTTTCCTTCCATTCATGTCATGGATTTACCGGATTCTTTCAATTCGATTTTATTTGCCACCAAAACCCCAACCACTGCCAGCAATCTGGCAGTAAATTTACAAGAATTGGACGTCCAGAAAACACATCCACTATTAATTGAAACATTGAAAATCACAGCTGACAATCTGCATGCACCCCCACAAGAGTCGCTCGTTTTTACCGATGACAAAGCACCGATTGAGTGGTTTACCAATGCAATGATCATTGATTTTTTCCTGCAAGGAGAGGTGGAAACCTTACAATGAAAATACTGCCAAAGCTCTTATCCTTCTTAGTAACGATTACTTTTCCTTTCGTATTGATTATGTTCTCCATTCGCGTGCTTTTCACCCCCTTGTTTTTGGTCGTAGAATACAATATGCCCGGTTTTCCAGCAGATCCATATGGATTTTCAAAAGAAGAACGTTTAAAGTGGGGGTCTCAATCCATTCAATACCTTTTCAACAGTGACGGTCCGGAGTTCCTGGAAAATCTGCGCTTTGAAGATGGCACCTCGATATATAATGATCGCGAAGTGAGTCACATGCTGGATGTGAAGATACTGGTTAAGCAAGCGTTGCGCTGGTTTTACCTCATTCTCATCCTGTATATATTGATTATTATCTGGGCAAAAGGAAAAAATCAACTTCATTTGCTTTGGGATTCCGCCAGCAAAGGCGGTTGGTTAACACTGGGTTTAATAGGTGCCATTCTGGCAGCCGTCGTAATTAGTTTTGACGCCTTATTTACAGCATTTCACAAGGTGTTTTTCGTGGGCGATACCTGGTTGTTTTATTTTTCTGATACGTTGATTCGCTTATTCCCCATGCGATTATGGCAGGATGCCTTCATTTTTATGGGTATAATTACGGTTGTAGTAGCACTTTTTTTTGCAATCTACGGAAATAAAATGAAATTTAAGCTGTTAAATTCAAAAGAAAACCAAAGTGGTTTTATTTCTAGATGAAAGGTCAAATATGTATAAACTTGTTTTAATTCGTCATGGAGAAAGTGAATGGAATAAATTAAACCTTTTTACGGGCTGGACAGATGTTGATCTTACCGAAAAAGGAATCGCAGAAGCAAAAAACGGTGGCAAACAATTAAAAGAAGAAGGATACACCTTTGATATCGCCTATACCTCGGTCTTGAAACGCGCGATTCGAACGTTGTGGATCGTTCTGGATGAAATGGATCTCATGTGGATCCCGGTCGTTAGAGACTGGCGTTTGAACGAAAGGCATTACGGCGCATTACAAGGGTTTAATAAGGCTGAAACAGCTGCAAAATACGGGGAAGCACAGGTTAAAATTTGGCGCAGAAGTTATGATACCCAACCTCCCTCTCTTGAACCCGGTGATCCGCGCTTTCCAGGCCATGATCCGCGCTATTCAAACATAACCAGCGACGATTTACCCCTGACGGAATGCCTGAAAGACACGGTTGCGCGCTTTTTACCGCTCTGGAATGATGAAATTTCTCCGCTCGTAAAAGAGGGTAAAAAGGTTGTGATTGTAGCCCATGGAAATAGTTTGAGGGCCCTGGTAAAACACCTCGACCATGTTTCTGAAGAAGAAATTGTTTCTTTAAATATTCCCACCGGTGTTCCTCTGGTATATGAACTGGATGAAGATTTGAAACCAATTACACATTATTATCTCGGAGATCAGGAAGCGATCAAAAAAGCCATGGATGCGGTTGCCAATCAAGGCAAAGCAAAATAAGCATTTAACCATTAAATTCAAGTGCTTATCTTGCTGTTAATTCAGAGATAAGCACTTTTTGTAAAGGAGCACAAATGAGTAAGAATACAGTTCAGGCCACAGATTTATATCGCATGCAATTAATTCAGGATGCGTGCATCTCTCCGGATGGGAAATTGGTTGTGAGTGTCGTCAGCCGGGTAAGGGAAAAAGATCAGAAAAAATTTGCTAATTTGTATCTTCATGAGGTTGACACCGGAAAAGAAAGACAATTCACCACTGGAGACCAGTTTGACTCAAGTCCCCATTGGTCACCCGATGGAAAAACGATCGCATTTTTATCCAATCGTGAGAATGAAAAACAACCACAAATTTATTTAATATCCATTGATGGGGGTGAAGCACAGAAATTGACCAGTTTAGATGGTGAATTCATCAATTTTTCCTGGTCTCCAGACGGTAAAAAATTCATCTGTGAATTTCGAAAAAAGGATCCCGAAGCGCTCGAGCGGGATAAAGACGAAGCCAAAAACAAGTTAGGAATTGTCTCCCGGCAAATAACCCGTGTATTTTATCGACTGGATGGCTATGGCTGGTATCCAGAAGATCGTCGCCATTTATGGGAAATCAATGCCAGGAGCGGTAAAGCCAAACAATTAACCAATGACCCGGTTTTCGATGAATTTGGTGCCTTTTGGTCGGCTGATGCAAAAGAAATAGGTTATTTTTCAAACCAGATGCCTGATCCTGATTTGCAACCAGATCGGATCGATCTTTTCATACTGGATTACGCTTCGGGAAAAACACGCAAACTTGAAACTCCGATTGGCCCGAAAAGCGACGGTGCTTTCTCTCCGGATGGGAAATGGGTCTCCTATGTTGCTCAAACCGGTGAGGGTGAAGGGTGGCGAAATTATAACCTCTGGCTCGTTCCAGCGAACGGAAGTGGTCCTGCCAAAAACTTAACTAAGCAGTATGACTTGCATGTCAATGGCAGCACCCTCGGTGATAATGGTCCGGCACCGGCAGTTGCTCCGTTCTGGTCAAACGATCTTAAATGGATTTATTTCCTGGTAGCAAAACATGGAAATACGCTTTTAATGAAAATCAACATTGAATCGGAAGAATTATTAACAGTAGTTGATGTGGTTGGCGTGGTTGGAAAACCGATGTTCGATAAATCTCAAACAGAATTGATGTTTCTGCTCGGTCAACCGAATGCGCTACCCCAGATTTTTATCCGTTCAATGGGGCTTACTCCTGATCTCAAGCAGCTTAGTGCGGTCAATGAGGATTGGTTCAAAAAATTGGATCTGGGTGAGTTGGAAGAAGTCTGGTTCAAAGGTGCTGATGACAACGACCTGCAAGGCTGGATCCTGAAACCCCCCGGATTTGATCCGAAGAAAAAATATCCATCCATCCTGGAAATCCATGGCGGTCCTATAGCGCAATATGGGAACTTCTTTATGCACGAGTTCTACTTTCTGGCAGCCAAAGGCTACGTGGTATATTTTACAAACCCCAGAGGTGGCAGCGGATATGGAGAAGAACACACGAAATCCATTTATGGTGGTAAATGGGGCACAAAAGATTATGAAGATCTGATGTGTTGGGCTGATTATGTTGAAAAATTAGACTACATTGATCCGGAAAAAATGGGGGTAACGGGTGGTAGTTATGGCGGCTACATGACTCTCTGGATAATTGGTCACACCCAACGCTTCAAAGCTGGTGTCGCCCAGAGGGTGGTCAGCAATTTAATCAGTATGTGGGGTTCCAGTGATTTCAATTGGAGTTTTCAGGAAATATTTGGAAATCAGGCACCCTATGAGAATATTGAAACCCTATGGGAAAATTCTCCCTTAAAACACATGGGCAATGCCAAAACACCAACTTTAATTATTCACAGTGAACAGGATTTGCGCTGCCCTCTGGAACAAGGGCAACAGGCTTTTGTAGCATTGAAAAAATTGGGTGTCGATACAAAGCTTGTCATCTTTCCGGATGAACCCCATGGCTTATCCAGAGGAGGCCGAACAGATCGCCGCATTGTCCGCCTGAATGAAATTGCTGGCTGGTTTGAAAAATATTTGAAATAAATCAAACATCAATCGAGGAACCAAACATTCCTCGATTTTTTTATTCACAAACTTGCAGATCAGATCGTCGATTTTGTTTATAATCAGAATATGAGGTCTCAAAACATAATCCGAATAATCGCCAGTGGATTGATTGGGCTGGTCTTTTTGATGAACGTCCAGGCAGGCATCGATTTTTATTTTAATCCTGGCAAATACACAGCCGCGTATGAATTAATTGGTATTCCCGGGGAAATGGCAGTGGCTGGGGTAGGATTATTATTTTTAATGTGGAACGTGCCGTATGCATTTGCCTTGTGGAATCCAATTAAAAATTATATCTCTTTATTACAGGCAACCATCATGCAGTTTTTAGGTGTAATCGGCGAAACTGCGTTACTCTTTCGATTTTCAACCCAGAATAACCCCATTCTGGCGAGTTCCATCCAACGCTTTATTTATTTTGACAGCGCTGGCTTAATCTTGTTATTATTGGCAATGATAATTGTTTACAGGAATTTAAAGCAACAGCGTGGGCTTGATACCCACGCTGTCTGATCTTGATTGAATGATTTATCGTACGGCTGGCGGATTTTCCCGATCAGCTGACGGGTCAAAGATATGGAAGTTATCCATATTGATTGCCAGTTTTACCTCATCTCCCATATGGAAGCGAGTGCGAGGATCTACACGCCCAACAAAATTGTGTTCACCGGCGATTAAGTAGAGATAAATTTCATTACCCATCAATTCAGTGAAATCCACTTTAGCGGGAATTTCCGCTACTGTTACATCCGGGGGAACAAACAGGGGGTTGTGGACATCTTCTGGACGGATACCAAATATAACTTCCTTATCAACAACCTTCATGTAGGTTTCAGCTTTTGAAGCAGGTACCTTCACAGTAAATGCACCTGTATCCACAATTAAATCTCCACCATCTTTGCGAAGTTTTGCAGAGAAGAAATTCATGGCTGGGGAACCGATAAATCCTGCCACAAACAGGTTCGCAGGATAATCATAAAGCATTTGTGGGGTATCCAATTGTTGTAAGAGACCTTTATTCATCACAGCGATACGGGAGGCCATGGTCATAGCCTCTGTCTGATCGTGAGTCACATAAATAAAAGTAGTCTGCAAATTCTGGTGCAGTTTACTGATTTGAGCACGAGTCTGTACGCGTAATTTTGCATCCAGGTTAGACAACGGTTCATCGAACAGGAATACTTTCGGTTCACGTACAATTGCGCGCCCTACCGCAACGCGTTGGCGTTGACCACCAGAGAGTTCCCTTGGCTTTCGTTTCAGGAGTGCTTCAATACCCAGGATCTCGGCTGCCTCTTCCACACGCCGTTTGATTTCTTCCTTGGGGGTTTTGCGCAATTTCAAACCGAACGCCATGTTGTCATACACAGTCATATGAGGGTACAAAGCATAGGATTGGAACACCATTGCAATATCCCGGTCCTTTGGGGGCACATCGTTGACGACTTTATCAGCGATCATCACCTGTCCATCTGATACTTCCTCTAATCCTGCGAGACAACGTAAAGCTGTTGTCTTACCACACCCCGAGGGTCCAACCAGAACAAGGAATTCCTTGTCCTCGACGGCAATATTCAGGTCATTTAATGCCGTGAAATCGCCAAAACGCTTAAACACATGATCATAAGTTACGCTTGCCATTAATTTCTTCTCCTTTCGGAACGAATATAGTGAGCTTATTATAAATCTAGGGGATAATAAAAGCAATCGAAATGCCGGCACCAATTCGTGAAATGAAGCACCATTTTCTGAGCAAAGAATAAAACTGATTATCCGCAAATATACTGTAAAGGATTTGTCTTTTATGATCACCCGTCAGCAAGTTGCTTTAATGCAATTATCAACCCTTGGATTACTTTCCCCACCTCCACACAACCCAGCAAAATCAGACCTGCTGCGCGCCATTCGAGAAATGGGAGTATTACAAATTGACACCATCAATGTTGTCAACCGAAGCCCCTATTTTGTGCTCTGGTCACGCCTGGGAAATTATGATCCAGTGTGGCTGGAAGAAATACACAAAGCAGGCAATCTTTTCGAATATTGGGCACACGCCAACAGCTTTATTCCGATAGAAGATTATCCACTATTTCGACACAAGATGCTGGAACGCGCTACCCATTGGTGGCCAGTCTCCGATTGGGTCAATAGCCATCAGGATACGATTACTTTCGTCCTGGAAACCATCAGAGAAAAAGGTGCCCAAAGAGCCGCTGATTTTCCGAAGAGAACCTCTGTCAACCAGGGTTGGTGGGATTGGAAAGATGAGAAGATTGCCTTGGATGTGCTCTGGACGCGCGGGGATTTGATGATCCCGTTCCGCCAGAAATTTCAACGGTATTATGACTTAAGAGAAAATGTGATTGGGGATCTGGCAGATAAAGATGTGCCTGATTTAACCATCGTCAATGAAATTTTAGTGGAAAAAACGATCAAAATTCTGGGGGCAACTCGCGAGAAATGGGTAGCGGATTATTACCGCCTAAAAAAGATCGAGGTTAAGAAAGCAGTTCAATCTCTATTCAAAAACCAACAAATTATCTGCGTAGATTCTAAAGCCTTCCCTGAAGGCATACTGATTCATAAAGACAATCTGAACTTGATGGATCAGGCGTTGAAAAACAATCTAAAGCCGGATTATACAACCATTCTATCCCCATTTGATCCCTTGATTTGGGATCGGGTGCGCGCAAAAGAATTATTCGATTTTGATTTCTCTTTGGAATGTTATCTGCCAGCACCCAAACGTAAATACGGTTATTTTAGTTTACCTATTCTGCACAATGGACAAATTATAGGTCGAATGGATGCGAAAGCCCACCGCAAAGAGAAAAGATTCGAAATAAAAAGCCTCCATTTCGAGCCCTGGTTCACTCCCGATCAACATTTTTTCACTGAATTATCCAAATCCCTTCGAAACCTTGCACAATGGCATCAAACACCTCAAATTGAACTGACGGCAAAATTAGCGGATAATTACAACGATATTGCCTCATTTGCGATTAAAAATTAAAAGCCTGATCCGGGAAAACCAGAATCAGGCTTTTTAATAAGGAGAATTAATGAGCGTTGATATTATTTTTCCTTGGAAAATCCTTTAAACATTTTATTAATTGTCTTTTTAATCGAATTTTTGCGTAATCGCCAGGTACCTACGATGCCATAGGGTAAAAACATGACAATCAAGACAAACAGCAGACCAAATACTAGTGGCCAGCGCGCACCAAACCAGGTATAGAAAAACTGGCTGATAACCTGCATGATCCCAGCGCCAATGATGGGCCCCACCAACGTTCCCATGCCACCCAGAATGGTCATAATCAGAGCATTAATAGTGGTAACCGCGGAGGTCATGGAAGGGGTCGCACTCATATTCCAAATGGCATAGAGCGCACCTGCCAGTCCCGCAAAAATGGATGCAGAAAGAAATGCAATCGTGCGGTAAATCACCGGGTTATATCCAATCATGCGCATTCGATCTTCATTTTCACGGTTGGCTGTAATCACGCGACCAGTGGGTGAATTCACCATGCGTTTCATCACCAGGTAACAGATCAGAAGAAAGCCCAGCGCGATGAAATAAACGGTCAGACGGTTTTGTGTCGGATTCAACCAGAGAGGTAGTGGTACGCCGTGTAAGCCCTCGTCAGACCCGGTCCATTTGTGAAAATCCGTCGCTTTACTCAGAATGTGTATGGCTGATCCCAATGCCAATGTCAACATGGCAAAATATGCACCTTTTAAGCGAATGGAGGTGGCAGCAAAAAGCAGACCGATCAACACGGATACCAGAATTACCACCAGGAAAACGACCAGCAATATAATGGCTTCGGTAATATCAACTACGCCAATCGTGATACGCACACTGCCTATGAATCCGGGTGCCCAATGTTTTAATAAAAGCGCAACAGCATAAGCACCCACGCCAAATGAGGCTGCATGCCCAAAAGAAAGGATGCCGCCATAACCAATTAATAAATCATAACTCATGGCAAAAACCGCCATGATAAAGAACGTAATTAGTTGCCCTTGCCAAAATTTTGTGATGCCATCATTAAGACCTGATCCGGTGATGAGGTTTATCACAAACGGTAAGGCAATCATCAGACCAATGAAAATTAAGAAAGCCGTTTCTTTCTTGAATATTCTTCCGATACCAGATTTTCGGGGCATTATTTTTTCAGTCATTATTTTTTCTGTCATCGTTCTTACTCCTTCTTCCCAAATAGACCTTGAGGTCGGACCAGCAGAACAATGATCATAATGATGACCGTTGAAGCTTCAGCCAAAGCAGGTGAAAGTGAAAGCTTTAATGCAAAATAGTCGCCGAAAGCGCGTGCCATTCCCAGGATCAAAGCACCAACAAACGCGCCAACGTAACTTCCCATCCCTCCGATCACCACGGTAATAAATCCTTGCATGAGGTAAGTATCACCCATCTGTGGCTGGATAGGCAGGAAGGGGCCTGCACCAATCCCTCCCAGGGCCGCCATTGCCACGCCCATCGCGAAAACGATGGTAAATACCCGCTTGACATTGATGCCCAGTGCCTCAACCATCTGCGGATCCTGAACACCGGCACGAATGATCATCCCGAGGCGCGTTTTTGTCATGAGCACGTACAGGAAAATGAACATGACAATACCCAGAAAGATCACAAAGAGACGATAGGTCGGGAAAGTAACCCCGGAAATGTCGATGGTGGCATAACCATTCTGTAACCAGTCCAAAATAGATGTAGCTTTGCCACTCTGGGCAAATAATGGCGGTCGTGACATCTGATAAGCCAGCGGATCCCAGAGCAATTGCACCAGTTCACGAATGACATAACTGAGACCGAGTGTTAATAACACAATGAAGAAAGAGCGTACATATAATGGACGGATCAATGTGATTTCAACAACTGCACCAAACAGGAAACCGGAAGCAACTGCTACGATGATGGAAATCAGGAAGCGCCAGTTGCCATTCATGAGCAATAACGCTTCCGGGGCGGATTCGCGGACTACGGTAGCGATTACTGTGAAAATCAACAGCACCACGGGAAGTACGAGTTTTTCCCGCATATTATCCTTGGGTGCAAACTCTGTTTTTGATCCTGGTTTTGAGACTGCAAATGCGATCAGGAGTCCACTGATTAACAACAATAAAGGACGGTACCAATAAACCGCAATTGGTTCCTGAGCACTGATTTCCACCAAAGGATTCCCCATGGATGTAGCTGTCATAGCCACCATGGCAGTTTTAGCCAGTTCAAGGATATCCAGACCAAGAAAACCGATGATTGCTGCGATGATTGCCAGGGTGTAAGCAATTTTGGGCAATGCATTCTGCCAGCTTTCAGAGATCTGCCAGCGAATCAGATAAGGTTTTATGAATGAAGACAGCATGACACCACAGGCAAGTGCCAAAAGGATGGGTAGTAAGCCAAAAATAAAGGTGGGGTTGGTATAAACCTGCCAACCCATATAAGCGCCTAACATGAACATGGCTCCATGCGCAAAGTTAAGCACATCCATTAAACCAAAGATGAGTGTGAGACCAGCCGCCACTAGAAAGAAAAGAGAACCCAGTGTCAAGCCTGAAAGTGTTGTGCGAATGAAGGGTTCCTTGCCTGCATACTGGTAAAGTGCAATCACAATGCCGATCACAACCACGAAGGCAATAACCAGAGGTAATATTTTTTTAATCCTGGGATTCATGGTTTATCTCCAATTCTTTACGTGTTTTGATGCTGGCTCCCAGGTATTGGTGAATTAAATCTGGACTATTAACGAGGTCTGCCATCGATCCAGCCTGAACGCTTTTACCATCATCAATAATCGTGTAATTTCTCGCCAGCTGGCTAGCCATGATAAAGTTTTGTTCCACCAGGAGGATTGTCGTTTTCTCGCTGAGCAATTTTATCGCTTCCATCATTTGTTGGATGAGTATGGGCGCAAGTCCTTCACTGGGTTCATCAATTAAGAGAAGTTTGTTATCTGGCACCAATGCCCTGGCGACAGCCAGCATCTGCTGCTGGCCACCAGAAAGGTGATTGCCAGGCAGCCTGGATAGCCGTTCCAAATCGGGGAAAAGGTTAAAAATGAAATCAGCATTACGATCAAAGTCACCTTTTTTTCTTTCCGCTAATTTCAGGTTTTCCATAACTGAAAGCGCACGAAAAATAGCGCGATGTTCTGGAACATACCCAATACCTAAATTGGCAACATTAAAAGCACGTTTTCCCTGGATCTCCATACCATCAAAAATGATCTTACCTTCCCGTGGCGGTGTCAGACCAAGTATGGATTTCAAGGTTGTGGTTTTTCCTGCACCATTCCGACCTAACATGACGGTTATGGAGCCTTTCGGCACACTCAATGAAACGCCTTCCAGAATGTGAAACTGACCAATGTAGGTCTGAATTTGATCAACCACAAGCAGGTCTTGTTGATTTTCTTGATCGCTCATGTTAATTCTCCATACAGGTCACCCAGATAGGCAGATTGAACCTGTTTATTATTTGCTATCTCATGTGGGGAGCCTTCTGCCAGGATCCGGCCTTGATTCATCACTGTGATCACGTCTGAAATGGACATTACCATGTCCATACGGTGTTCCACCAGAATAGCTGTTCGATCTTTTTGATGAACAACTTTATTGATAATATTAATTAATTCAGGTACCTGTTCGGAGGACATACCAGCGGTCGGTTCATCAAAAAGCAATAGTTCAGGATCGCATGCCAGCATGATACCGAGTTCCAGTTTTCGTTTTTCACCGTGTGGTAAATCCCGCGCGAGAAACATTTCTCTGCCATTCAACCCGATGATATCGATAACTTCTTCTGATTTCTGAATGTACTGCTGGAAATTATCCGCCAGCCGGAAAAGTTTAAAGTTATCCTTTCCCATTGCCTGCGCTGCCAGCCGGATATTTTCGAGTACTGTCAGATTGGGGAATATATTGGTGATTTGGTACGAGCGCCCAATGCCGAGGTGAGCTCTCCGCTGCGGAGAGATATGGGTGATGTCATTACCTTTATAAATAACATTCCCATGCGTGGGGGGCATTACGCCACTTAACAAATTGAACAAGGTGGTTTTGCCCGCCCCATTAGGCCCAATGATGGCATGCATGGTCTGCTTTTGGATCTTAATGCTGACATCATCCACAGCCACCAGTCCGCCAAAAGCTTTTGACAGGTTTACCGCTTCAAGAATTATTTCATTGGACATAAGTTACCCTTTATTTGTCGATTGATGATTTGATTAAAAATTTAATAATAACGAAACAAAAAATATTAGTAAATAAAGAAAAATTTTATTCTTTTCTTTCAATAAAATAGAAAACCTGATTGACCAGGGGGGATTACGAAAATAAATAATTGATGGAGAGGGATAATAATCCCTCCCCATCACGCCTATCTTGTTTATTCTGCAGGAACCGTCGGTAAGTCACCACAACGGGAGGCGTAATCACCTACCAGCGTGCAAGGCACACCTAATTCGTCATATTCGGAAACGTAAATGGTCTCAAAGAACTTGTATTCATTGATTCCATCACCATCCAGATCAGGATTCAAATTCACCAGTTTGAGAATATTCATTGGTTGTTCACAAACATGGTCCTCAGGTCGAATGTAATAGGTACCTTTGGGTCCATCAAATTTCAAGCCTTCGAGGGCTGCAATCATTGCATCACCTGAAGTGTCGCCACCGGTCATTTCAAGGGCTTTGCCAAGAGCAATCGCAGATGCCATTCCACCAGCGGTGAAAAGATCTGGGTAGGCTGTAATTGCACCATCGGCTGCATCTTTGTATTTTGCAAAGTGGTTCTCAACCAGCCAATCATTGACTGCATTATCCGGAACGGTATAGTGGTAAACATTTAAACCGATTGAGTTCAAAGTGCTTTCACCAAAAACAGCACCAAACGAGACGTTGTCACCAAAACCGGTACCAACAGTCATTGAATCAAGCGTACCCATGTCAGCCAGACCCTGGAAGAGGGTCACATACCCTGTACCTGACCAGGTTAGGAAAAGGTTTTCAGCGCCAGAATCCATTGCGCTTTGGATGTAAGGGGTAAAGTCAGTGGTTTCAAAGGGAGCATAGATATCAGCAACCAATTCGCCACCAAATTTTTCGACAGCATACTTGAGTGCTGCACCAGATCCCTGACCGAATGCGTTATCCACACCGATATGTGCAAAATTTGGTCCCACGTTCTCAACCAGATATTTGGCAATGATTAATGTATCATCGAAACTGGTACGTGCGGTTCGGAAGACATAGGGATTGAAGTAAGCACCAGTGGTGAAAGAAGATGCAGCGGGATCGATCATAAGAATGATCTTATTTTCCAAAGCAACATTCGTTAAAGCAATAGCGCTGGCAGAGGACACTGGTCCCTGGATCAATTCGACGCCATCTTTTTCAATCAGTTCAAGCGCAAGGGCAACGGCTTTTTCAGGATTGCCTTCATCATCTTTAACGATAACTTCGACAGGGCGGTTGGCGATGATGTAACGACCTTGATCATCAGTCTTACCACCAGACATATACTCAAGACCCATTTCAAAACCACGTTGTTGCTGTGCACCGTAAAGAGCCATTGCACCAGACATCATACCGATTTGACCAATCTTGAGAACTGGACCCAATTCAGGTTCTTCAACTTCCTCGACCTCTTCCACTTCTTCCACAGGGGCAGCGGTGGGTTCTTCTACTTCTTCCACTGGGGCAGCGGGTTCTACAGGTGCTACCGGTTCTGGTGTTGGTGTAACTTGTGATACACAGGCACTGAGAACCATTGACAAGATCATTACAATACTTAATAAACCTAGCAACTTTTTCATTATTTTCTCCTTAATAATCTATTTTTTGAATTTGACGTAGATGGTTAAAATTTATTGTTCTTAGCACGTACCTCCTTATCTATTTGTTTTCAGCAATTGTTATGAAGGTTCATGGATTAATACTGTTTCGCCAGTTAAAATATCGTTACCATATTGGTTAAAACAATCCATCTTCATTGTGACCAGACGTTTTTCTGGTGACCAACTGAGCACTTCTACCTTCACAGTAACGGTATCTCCTAATAAAACCGGTTTTAGAAATTCAACCTGTTGTCGAAGAATGATGAAATTCTTACCTGGTAAGTGGTTTCGCAGAACACCGTTTACCAGACCAACGATTAACGCTGATTGAGCGAGCCTTTTTCCTGTTCTGCTTTCCTTAGCAATTATTGCATTTACGTGCATCGGATGAAAATCCGCCACCAAACCCGAAAAGAGATTTATGTCTGACTCACTGATGGTTTTGGAAAAAAGAGATTTTTCGCCAATGATGATTGTATTTTCTTTGTCTATTTCGTTACTGATCAGCATTTTTATACACAAATCCCATTACTAAAGTATTAAACTCATGCGGTTTCTCCAGGCACAAGGCATGCCCGGAACCCGGTACAATAAAAAATTCTGCCCCAGGGATCATTTTGGCAATCCTTTCGGAGTATTCCCTGGTTTTTAAGATATCTTTTTCTCCAACAACCACCAGCGTTGGAGCTTGAATCTGGTTTAATGAGGCGGTAATGTTCAAATCATAGAAACTTTCCATCAAGCGAATAAAGGCTTCAAAATCGAGTTGGTGATATTTCTCTTCCAACATCGGGAGAATTTTATGATTTTTGATGATCCATTCTTCGGAAAAATTTAATGGTGTGGTCACTTTTAATAACAAACCTGCATTCTTCTGTTCAGCAGCCGCTACCCACATATCTCCCAGTGATTTTAATAGCGGATCAATTTGAGAAACACCATCAAAAATCAATAATGATTTGGTTTTATGGGGAAACTTCAATGCAAACATCATACTTACTTCTGAACCGTAGGATATTCCAGCGATGTGTGCCCGTTCAATGTTTAATTGAGTTAACAACCCAGATAAATCCTCTGCATGCTGTTCCATAGAATATGGTTCTTCAGGATGATCGGATTGCCACATGCCCCGACAATCATAAACTAAAACCTGGAAATGTCTGGATAGCAGGGGTATCTGAAAATTCCAACTGGCAGTACTCATGAGAATGCCATTCGATAGTACCACGGTTTCCTTTTCAGGACTCCCGTGTAGCTCGTAATAAAGTTGGATGTTGTTCACTTCTACAAATGGCATTTTCTATCCGATCAAGCCTCAAAGGCTAAAATCACGTTCTCACCGCGTTCTACGAATTTTGCTTTGACAGGTGTCCCAATCTTAATCTTATCTGGTTGGGTCAAATCAAATCCATAAATCTCTGCGCTGACCATCGGGCCATCAGACATTTTTACTATTCCCACACAGTTTGGATTCTCTCTTCCAAACCCGGCCGCAATCATTTTCGAGGTAGGTACATAGACGACAGAATATGCCTGCAACGTCCCATCCCCTACCAATTCAATTTTATCCAATGACTGAGATTTACATTCATCACAGATGATTCTGGGTGGCAAATGGATTCTGCCACAATCCTTACACTGAGTCCCTACAATTTTCTTGTTTTTTATTTCGTCAAAATAACCTTTAATGGTGAGATCTACACTCATATTATCTCCGTTCAAAAATATTTACAACACATGTTTGTCCCGTACCACCCACATTATGGGTCAAACCTAAATCCGGGTTTCCATCCAATTGTCGCGCTCCAGCCTGGCCTCGCAACTGCTTCCATACTTCAACGATCTGGCCAGCACCAGAAGCTCCCACAGGATGACCTTTGGACTTCAACCCTCCTGAAGAATTGATTGGTTTTGAACCTGTGCGGGAAGTTTGTCCTTCCTCGGCTGCTATACCACCCTTCCCTTCTTCGAAAAACCCAATATCTTCAGTGGCGATGATTTCAGCAATCGTAAAACAGTCATGGACTTCGGCTAACTTGATATCACTGGCTGAGACACCTGCCATCTCATATGCTTTATTTGCTGCCAACTTGGCAGATGGAATGGATGTCAAGGATGATCGGGAGTGCAAAGCCCCATCACTGGCAGCCCCTGAACCAATGACAAAAACTGGATGGTCTGTGAATTGGTATGCCAGTTCCTCACTGACTAATAACAAAGCTGCACCACCATCTGAAACCGGAGAACAATCGTACAATCTCATGGGCCAGGCAATAACCGGGTTTGCTCTGTCATCAGACAAAAATTCCATTTCATTTGCCCATTCTGGAACTGGTCGGCCTTTTTTAAGGGCACTCGCTTTCTTGATTTCCATCACATCGGATATTTTCTGCCCAAATTGTGCTTTTGGATTCAAGGATCCGTTGAAGTGATTTTTCAATGCCACTTTCATGAATGTCTCGGGTGTTGCACCATAAGAATGCATGTAAGCAGTCGCCATGGCCGCATAAAACCCAGGGAAGGTAAATCCCGCGGATACTTCGTAAGGAATATCGGCAGCGGTAGCCAACGTATCGGTCACAGCGCTGATCGGCAAGTCTGTCATTTTTTCGACGCCGCCTACCAGCACCATATCATAAAGCCCAGAGGCGATCGCAATCATCCCTTCACGAAAGGCTACACTGGAACTGGCGCAAGCACCTTCCAAACGAACAGCTGGAATTGGTGAAAGCCCAATCCAATTCGCAATAATCGGGGCCAAATGAGCCTGACCTTCAAAAAGATCACTACTATAGTTGCCCAGATAAAACGCTTCAATATCTTTTGGCTCAAACCCCTTATCTATGGTCGTGAGCAAATCTTTATATGCATCGATAAAAATATCACGGGAAGTATACCCGGGAAAGCAACCGAACTTGCTCATTCCCGCCCCAACGACTGCAACACCACGTCCTAATTTTCGTTTTGCCATTTATTACCTTCCACCATTATTTTGATTCCTTTAGAAATTTATGGAAACTTTGATTAAATTCATCAAGCTTCTCAATATGCGGACTATGCGCAGTATTCAGAATAACTACTTCTTTATAGCTGCCACCATTCATTTGATATTTTTCAAATACCGCCCTGGTTTGCGTGACCATCGGTTGTGGAGGACACACATCTTCTCCAGGATAGCCAGGCACAAAACCTAATTTTCCCAATGTTGGAATATCAAATATCGAAAGGTCACTTACAACCTGATCCTGATCTCCTCTGATCCATAAAATTGGGGCTTTGGGTTGTACAGCGATCATGTCTGCTGCAACCTGGAGCATATATTTACCTGAACCTCCATTGATTGGTCCCCATTTGCCTGGCCCTACGAATGGCCAATTGGTTGAAGGCACAGAATCCCCTGGATATTTATCGTTTCCAATTTTTTCCTGCAAGGCAGCAGTCAGTAAATCTTCTTCATCCGGAGATTTAAAGGGTGCCACATAATAAAATGTGTTGATGATGTTCCTGGGTGAATTGGGGTCATCCGCACTACGATCACCCTCTTGAATTCGTCGAACGAACTCTGCATTCACCAATCCTCCCCCACAACCAGCAAAATCTTCATATACAGGCGTTCCCTCTGCGTCTTTTGATCCACCAAAACCGTAAGGTGAGACAGGGGCAACAAAAGTCATGGATTTAACTTTATGTGGATGACTGATTAATAATCGGTAAATCGGTGCAGCGCCTAAAGACCATGCAACAAAATGGGCTTTATCGACACCTACTGAATCCATCAGCGCAAGGATGTCTTCACTCCAATCCTTGAGCCCAAGTGTAGCATCGGTCAATTTATCTTCCGTCCACCCATAACCTCTTAAATCAGGAGCAATTCCCCGAAAACCTTCCGGTAGGGAGAGCATGAGATCCTGCCAAAACAAAGCAGCAGAAAAATTCCCATGTAAAAATATAACGGGTTCATCATTCTGTTTTCCAGAAAACAAAACATGCATCTCTAATCGATCTGTCTTTACCATTTTCGACTGAATACCATTTTTTGTTGCCGGCATTTCCATCTCTTTACTCCTTTTCTTAAATCTATAAACTGGGGACAATTCCCAAGTTGCGAACCTCGGCTGCAATTGATTCCCGCATATCCGGATGGGCTATGTTGATCAGCGCTTTTGCACGCTCATACAAGTTTCTGCCCCTTAACTCTGCAATACCATATTCGGTTACGATTGTATCCACACATTGGCTGGGCACCGTCACTTCCGCTCCTGGGCTAAGCGTCGGCACGATCGTGGAAATTGCTCCATCTTTCGCGGTTGACCGTAGAGCAATAATGCCCCGCCCACCCGGTGATAGCTGGGCACCACGATGAGTATCTAGCTGCCCACCCGTGCCGCTGAAATGTTTATATCCAATGGACTGCGAACAAACCTGGCCAAATATATCAACCTGCAAAGCTGTGTTGACACTGATCATCTTGTAATTCTGCCCAATCACGTAAGGATTATTGGTGGTTTTTCCCTGCAAAAATTCCACGCCGATATTGTTATCAATGAAATCATATAATTTGCGAGTGCCTAATGCGAAGGCTCCAATCATTTTCCCTTTGTAAATTGTCTTTTTCCGGTTGGTGACAGCCCCAGCTTCGTATAATTCCACCATTCCATCATTGAACATTTCAGTATGAATGCCTAAATCTTTATGGTTCTTCAGAAATTCTGTTATGGCATTCGGGATACCGCCAATCCCTAATTGAAGTGTTGCCCCATCATCAATTAACTCGGCAATATATTCTCCAATTTTTTCTTCTGTTTCACTGGGTAAAGCAGCCGGTAACTCAAAAAGCGGTGTATGGTTTTCAACAACAAAATCAACTTCTGACAGATGTATTTGCGTATCACCAAGAGTCCATGGTAAATTTTCATTGATTTCTAAGACGACCAGATCAGCAGCTTGAAGTAATTCTTTCTCAACCACCAGACTTAAGGAAAGTGACATGTAACCACGTTCGTCCGGAGGAGTGGCTGTTCCCCAATAAACATTTAATTTTCCACCGGTTGCATGCAGTTTATCAGAGGCTGCGCGATGAAGGTTGTTGGGAATATAGCTCATTCGCCCTTGTGAGTGCACCTTACGATCGTATGGCCCATAAAACCAATTTTCCACAAAGAAATGCTGGTCCATCTCCGGACTGACTGCATATTCGTAGGAGCGCATGGGCAAACAAACCCAGGTATGCACATCCTGCAGGCGATCTTTTTGTTTGGCAAGTTCGGTTAATAAACCACAGGGTTCACTGGCTGCAATTGCCAGACCAATTCTATCCCCTGATTGAATTTTCTTGACGGCTTCGGATATTGAAATTAATTTTCCATCATAATTGAATTTTGAAGTCATTATGTTCCTTTAAGGCATGACAAAGGCGGCTGCTGCCTGGTTATAACCGACACCTGACCCAACAAAAGTCACGAGGTCGCCCGATTTTACCTTTCCAAGCTTTCTGGCATCATCAAATGCCATTGGCAAACACGCTGAGCCGGTATAACCCCATTTATCCATGACCCAATGGGTCTTTTCCATGGGCAACCCCAGGTTGTTCATCACCAATTCGATGCTGTTGTAACGCACCTGGGTGAAGATGGCCATGTCAATATCTGCGAGATCAAAATTGCTATTTTTCGCCAGCTCACGCATTCTTTGAGGCCAGCCTTCGTTGTTCACTTCAGCCGGGAAAGGTGTGATTAATTTAACTTTGGTTCTACCAGCAGCCAAACTTTCAGGTGTCGTCGGCTCATAGGTTCCGCCGGAATAAATACCCCAATGCGCGTGATAGGAGCCATCTGCAAAAAGAGATGATCCTAAAAAGCCAGGTTTGGTATCTGCGGCAAGGATAGCTGCCCCGGCACCATCACTATAAAAGAACGACAGGACGTCCGTCTCCCAATCTGATAACACGCGCATTAAATAGGAGCCAATGACCATAATGTATTTCATGTGCGGGTTGGTTGCCAACATGCCGGCAGCCTGAATCAAACCAGTTGGGAAAGAAGCACAAGCACAACCGATATCAAATGTGCCTGCGTTCACAGCCCCCAATTTGTGTTGAACAACAACAGAGGTGGCTGGTGTTATATAATCCGGGCTGTCGGTGCCTAAAAGGATCATATCCATATCTTCGGGTTTTAAACCAGCTTCATCCAAAGCATCTTTCGCAGCTGCTACTGCCATATCCGAAGTCACCCATCCCTGCGGAGCATGCCGTCTTAATTTAATGTTGCTGGATGCTTCAAATTTATCTACCACATCCGCCAATTTCGGATTTACCTTGCTCAGTTGTTCTTTAAATAAGGCATTGGTATGTTCAAATTCAGGTACATATCTACCTGTCGCAATGATTGTTCCAGAACGAGTCATTATTATTCTCCTGATCCTTAATTTATGTTCCCAGAACGATCCCACCATCAACGCTGATCGTGGTACCGTGCACAAAGCTGGATTCATCAGAGGCTAACCATAGGAATACGTTGGCAACATCTTCTGGTTCCCCTAAGCGGCCAATGGGAGTGTGTTCTTGCATGTTTGCCAGCACTTTCTCAGGCATTTTCTTTACCATTTCAGTCAGAATAAACCCAGGGGCAACTGCATTCACACGAATTTTATACCTTCCCAATTCCCGTGCCCACACTTTTGTCATCCCAATCACACCTGCTTTGGTAGCTACATAATTGGTTTGGCCAAAATTTCCATATAAACCAACAACAGAGGATGCATTAATGACAACACCGCCACCTTGCTCGATCATGACTGGGATGACAGCTTGCGTACAATTGAAAACACCTTTTAAGTTCACATCAATTACAAAATCCCAGGCTTCCTGAGACATTTGGCTGACTACCTGTCCTTCTTTGTATTTCACCAGCAATGAATCACGGGTTACGCCCGCGTTGTTGACCAAAACGTCAATACGACCATATTTTTGAAGGGTTGCATCAATCCAGCCCTGAACGGCTTCCCGATCTACGACATTGACGACATAAAAACTTGCATCCGGACCCAGGAGAGTTAATAATTCATCGCCAGCTTCCTGGCTGACATCACATACAACAACTTTTGCCCCCTCTTGAGCAAACCGTAAAGCCGCTGCTTTTCCAATGCCAGCCGCCCCACCAGTAATCAAACACACCTTATCCTTTAAACGCATTTTATAGCCTCCAAAAAAGTGATAACAACACAAAAAACTGTTGGTAAAAAGCTCAACAGCCAGAAAATAGATACAATAAAGTGGAAATATGGTTTAGATTTGTCATCTATGGTCTCGAGAACAACCATACAATAACATTCTTCAATAACAATCCAGTTACAAATTGGTTACAAATCAGAAAAAACAGCTTTATTTTGAACCACTTATTACTTTTTTCGTAAACTTCTAAATAATTTTACGGTAGTATCAGAATGAGTAACCCCCAATTCTTCTGATAAAACCTTAATCATCCGTTGATACACAACCTTTACTTGCGCTTGATTTTCATTCCCGGCATAAGCAATCATGAGATTCCGGTAAGCGGGTTCCCAGGTAGGATCAATCTTGAGCAGGTCCTCATTAACCCGGATGGTCTGATCAAAATCACCTTTATCCATCAAGAGATCAGATAGTTTTTCAATTACCGAAATAATTGTCTTCTTTAATTGCTCACGTTTATTGTTGACCCAGTCATCGTATAAGTTGTCGGATAAGAACTCACCACGGTACATCGACAGAGCTTCTTCCAGGGAGTTCAGATCGGTTTTTCCAGCCAGAGTTTCAAAAAGATCAACATCCCACCATATTTTCGCTTGTGGGTTGAGATGGTAGAGGTAATCATTGCGGACGATGAAAAATGGGTTTGCTCCTTTGGGGCGATTCGGCTCCAGGGCTTTATTTAATGCGTTCAAGGCCACCTTAAAATCTCTGGTAGCTGCTTCTTGAGGAAGATCTGGCCAGAGGCGGTCAATAATCTGGTCACGATGCAGCCATTCTTCTTTGTGAATCAGCAGCAACTGAAATAATTTGCGAGCCTTGTCTCTTTGCCATTCAATTGAGCGAATCTGATTATCCCCTCTCCAAACCTCAAAAATGCCAAGTGAATGCACAAAAATACAATACCCAGGATGATAATCACTGATATCCAGATTCAATTGTTTAAATAACGTTTCAATAAATGAGCGTTCGATGTTTTTTTGGTAGGCACTGATTAAAATTGGAATAATAATTTGTTCATCCTTCACACCAAGGTATGTAGGTTTGGTAAATAAAAAAGAATAATTTCCTGCCTTTATCAACGGTATTAATTGACGCAGGATCCTTAATGCCTCATTGGATTCGCCATCGAACCACAACACAATCATTTTCCACATGAAAGCGGCTGCTAAACCAAACGCATCAGATACCTGTTTGAACCCTTCTATGGCCTCATTGATTAGCTCTTTCGCTGCATTCATCTGCCCCACATAGAAATAACTGGCACCCAGTGTGACCAAAACCAGATTGTAAAGCCATTTGTCTCCTGCTTGTTCCGAAATTTCCATCGCTTCTCTTGCATATTTGGTGGCTTCGAGAATGTTCCCCTGGAAACCATAGCTTCTGCTCAGCGCCCAGAGTGGTTCAACTTGAACCCGGGTCACCTTAAAGATGCGCACTTTTTCGATTGCCATTTCATAACACTCAATTGCCTGGGACAATAAATTCTCTTGATGATGAACAATGCCCTGTATTTCATACGCATGCCCGAGGCGTATATACCCAACGGCTTCAACAAAAGACGAATTCAATTGCAACCCGATATTGATGCCATCCAATGCATTCGCCTTCGCTGCCTCCCAATCCCCCTGAAAACTACAAATTAATGAAAGTAGTAACGAGGTCTCCCGGTGAAATCTCTGCGGTCGCGTCTTTTCGTCTGATTTCTCCAAATCAATCTGTTCGGTTAATAAAGCCCGGCCTTTTTCCAGATGACCGGTCCGCAGCATTGAACGTGCCTCTAGATAGGTAACCCCTGGATCATCCTCGTCCCGCAGCAATCTTGCTTCGTGATGGAGCGCCTGTGCCTGATCAGGATGTCCGAGGTTCAATTTGTTTTCAGCCAATTGATCCAACAATGCAGCTGTTTCCTGTTTGTATTCCTGGGGTTCTAGAATCTTGAGTGCCTCGACCAGCAGTGCTTCGGCCTTTAATGGTCGGATGGTATCCAAATAGATTTGGGATTGCCCACGCAAGGCTTTACTGATTCCAATCTTGTCGTTTAATTCCCCAAAAATTGCATGAGCATTTTGAAAATGGATCAGAGAACCTACAAAATCTGATTTTAATCGTTTCACCTCGCCCAAAATCAATTGCACTTCTGCGGATTCTGCAACCATGCTGGCCGGAAGACGTCCCAACCACGTTCTGAGGGTGTCCAGACGACCAAAATTAATTAAATTTGGAGCAATCTGGATGATGTGATCTTTGGCATCCTCAAAAAGCTCCGCTTCAATTAAGTGAAAAATCGCAGATTCAATTCTTCCCTGATCTAAAAATAACCTGGCACATTTCTTGTTTAACATGAGGAAGTTTTCCGGGTTTTGTTTCAGCTGGGTTTTTAAGAAATCATGGAAAAGATTTTGAAATTGATAAGTTTTTTTCCCAATGCTGGTGATAAACAGACCACGTTCCTGTAACACTTGAATATAATTTTCACTCATTTCCCCTTCCATGAGCTGATTGGATATATCCAGTTCGATGATATTAAGTACGGAGGCCGTTAACAAAAATCGTTGGATATCCGGCGGCAATTGAGCCAGCACCTCACTGGCCAGATATTCGAATAGAGTCTCGAGCGTGATTGGTCTTTGGGTAAAAACCTGTTCAATGGTGATATTCCCTTTTTGTATACTTTGCCAGATAATTTGAAGAGCAATAGCCCAGCCTTCCGTTTCCTTTAAGAGTAACTCTGCTTGTTGATCTGACAATGCGACCTGGAATTTTTCCTTGAACAAAGTAATAATCTCATTTTTCGTAAATGCCAAATCTGAACGGTTAAGAACTTTCATTTGTCCTTTTACACGCCAACGAGTCATGGCTTTATAGGCAGGTACCCGCCGGGTGGCAATAATCAAATGAAATGTCGCGGGACTATTATCAACCAGGCTGGTAACAATCTGTTCAATTTCCGGCTGCTCCAATACATGGTGAAAATCATCAAGAATCAAATAGGTGTCATCTGAAAGGTTCTTTGATAGTTCATTCATAAAAATCGTTAATAGCTCCGGAAAGAGATACCTCTGGTCACTTTCCATGAGAGTCAAAACATGCTCACCTATTTTTTTGTCATTTTTTGTGAAGGTTGTGAATAGCTTCGCCAGAAATAAAAATGGGTCAATGTCAGATTCCTGAATGCTATACCAGTAATAATTTTGAATGGACTCGGTCAGGGTGACAAGTTCCGTACTTTTTCCATATCCGGTGCCTGCCTGAATTATCAGAAGCGGGTACGAAATATTATCCAGAATCGTTTGGGTAACTCGCGGACGCGTTAATACCCCTGGCTGGTTTCGAGGGGGAGAAAGGTGACTATAAATCACATAATCTCTTGTTCGCATTTCTTAATTATAACGAAGGATTAAAATAACGATCAACGATCAGGCTGGATGAGCTCCCGGTTCCGAAAAGGTCACCAAGCCAATTGGGTAGCATTTATCGTGTTTTTATGAAACGTAAAATTCATTACCCCGAAATGAAATAACCAATTTTTCTCCATTTTTCCAGAAAAACATAGGCTCCAGGAATTGAGGCCAATCTTGTGGGCCTCTTATATCCAGATCTAACCAAAAAGCCGCCATCAAAGCCAATACAGTGTCATGGGTGATGAAAAAATTCATATGCTCTGATTGCTCGTCAGGAAAAAGGATATCTGCAATTTGCCTGATCCTTACCGGCCAATTACCGGTGACCAGATAATCATCCATTCCATCATATTCACCATATTCATTCGGATGAGATAAAACGGGTTCAGGGAAAATGACCCTGCCATTCCCTGCGCCTTTGGCTAGAAATTTGCCTGTTTCAATACAGCGGTTGATGGGGGAAGTTACAATTTTGCCTATCGTAAATTTTTTATCAATCCAGGCTCCAAATTTTTGCGCTAACTCTTCTCCCTCAGGGGTTAATTGAGCCGTAAAAACTTCAGCATCACTTTGAATGGGAAAACGAGCGGAATGGCGCATCAGCACATTAATCGCCCGGTCTGTCGGTATATTTTCAAACGCTTCCAATAAATAATTCGGTAAACTCATTTCAATCCTTGTATAATCGTACTGAGGCAACAACCATACCCGTATGGTTGTACCATCAGTCTATTTTACCAAACAACCAGGTGAAAAATGAATGACCTTGAAAACAGATCTCCCATATTCCAACATCGTGTCAATGAATACCTGTTAATCACATTAATTAGCTTCGCTGCTTCCGTCTCTTTAACACGATTATTCCTGGAAATTACCGGCTACCCTCAGTTAGGAGGTGGCGAGCTGCATATCGCGCACGTGCTGTGGGGTGGTTTACTTCTTTTTATCGGCAGTTTATTACCGTTAATTTTTTCTAACCGCTGGACCCTGGATTTGAGCGCGTTTTTATCCGGTGTTGGTATCGGATTGTTTATTGACGAAGTCGGTAAATTTATTACCCAAACCAATGATTATTTTTATCCTTCGGCTGCCCCCATCATTTATGCCTTCTTCTTATTAACCGCACTGCTCTACGTACGGATAAGACGCCCAAAAGTGAAAGATGCCAGAGTTTACATGTACCACGCTTTTCAGGAATTGGAGGAATTGCTGGATAATGATCTCTCCATTAAAGAACACCGACGGATCCTTCAATATTTGGATGCCACCATCCAAAACAGCAAGGATGAACCTTTAACCAGATTGGCTGAGCTTCTCACGGAATATCTTAAAATGCGTGAATCCTATCTGGTTCCGCATAAACCCGGTTTATGGGAAAAGTGGTATTTAAGATTAAGGGTATTTGAAGCCAAATGGTTTGGGAAAAAACGTATGCGCTTGATTCTGGTGGCAGCCTTACTGGCATGGGGAATTTTTGCAGTCTTTGAACCATTGGCCATTTTACGAATTTTTGATAATCCCGAAGCAATGGAGGTGATTATCGAAAATCTCATTTCCAATAATTTGGTTCGTAACCAGAGTGGATTGAACTGGTACCAGGCAAAGATAGGTCTGAAGGGAACGCTGGGTCTCTTCAGCATCATCTCGGCCGTACTCATTTTCTTGCGGAAAGAAAATGCTGGCGTCAATATTGGGATAGCCACGATGTTAATCATGCTGGGAATCGCCAATCTGATCCTGTTTTATTTTGACCAATTTTCAACCATCGTAAATGCTTCGCTCCAATTTCTGATATTTATTTTGCTGGTGCGTTTCAGGACCCGTTTTTTGAAAAAAACCGACCTGCAGGAGTTTGAGGAATAAATTCTGAGGGTATCCCTCCATCATTAATAAAAATTATCAAGTGCCCTTTTGTTTGTTATAATGATGCGGCGTTTGATATGGTTTTGCACTGGTCAAATTACCAGGGAAATAATGAACCTATGGACTGTTATTATTCACGTCCTTTGCAGGATGGTTGGCGGAAAAATGATTGGTATAGTTGATGGGTCAGAAGTGGGTCGATTTTTATCGTTAAATCGGTTCTTTTCTGGAGATGATAGATTTTAAGTAAATAATAATTGCGGAGAACATTTTGAGTAACATTGAACCCCATATTGAATATGACTTAAAAAATGTAATTACCAAAGGCAAGATCAAAGGCCTCTGGCGATTAATGCATGGTTACCATTGGAAATATGCTGGTGCGGTCGTTAGCCTGGGAATTTCTGCCAGTGCCAAGACTTCAACCTATTTGTTATTAAGTTATTTTATTGATACATTTTTCGTCACAGACCAAAGAACTGTCAGCTTGTGGATGATTGCTGCGGGATTTGTCTTATTGGCCGTGTTTGAAGGTGGTTTCGCTTTTTTGAGCGGCCGATTGGCAGCTGAGACTGCCGAAGGATCAACCCGCCGATTACGCAATTATCTTTACGATCACATTCAGCACCTGACATTCACCTACCACGACAAGATGCAAACCGGAGAACTTATCCAGCGCTCCACCTCGGATGTGGATGCGTTGAGAAAATTCTTCGCAGATCAGGCCATTGGGATTGGCAGAATTGTCATTTTGTTTGTGATCAACTTTGGCATGATCATGACGATCAACGTGCAGCTTGCCTTTATGTCCATTATTGTGGTGCCGGTTATCGTGGTCACATCCATCTTGTTTTTCAAGCAGGTTTCAAAAAGATATGAAGCTTATCAGGAGCAGGATGCAATCGTCTCCACAAATTTACAGGAAAATTTATCTGGTGTCAGAGTTGTAAAAGCATTCGCCAGGCAATCCTACGAAATTGATAAATTCGAGAAAGAAAACTGGAAAAAATATGATCTGGGAAAACGCCTGCTCTTAATGCACTCCTTATTCTGGCCGATTTCAGACATCGTCTGTGGTGCTCAAATCATCACTGGTTTTTATATGGGAGCTGTTTTCGCCATCAACGGAACTATTACGGTTGGTTCCTATCTGGCCTATGTGGGTATGCTGAGCTGGATCATCTGGCCCATGCGGAATCTTGGTCGCTTGATTGTTCATTTATCGACCGGCATGGTTTCTTTTGGGCGTGTTCTGGAAATTATCAAACAGGATCGTGAACCATTGGATACCGGAACAGCCATGATCCCCCACAGGCTGAATGGCGAAATAATATTTCAGAATGTTGGTTTCAAATATGAGGAAGGTGAACCAGTTTTAGAGAACATTAATGTTCATGTGAAACCAGGTCAGGTAATCGCTTTGCTCGGGTCAACCGGTTCCGGCAAAACATCCCTGGTCAATTTACTGGCCCGTTTTTATGATCACACGTCCGGTCAGCTGTTGTTGGATGGTGTCGAATTAACTGAATATCCGCGGAGATATTTACGCAGTCAAATCGGCATCGTGGAACAGGAACCCTTTCTCTTTTCACGCAGCATCCGGGAAAATATCACCTACGGTGTTGGTAAAAAAGTCGATCAACATGAAATCGAAAACGCTGCAAAGAATGCGGCCGTTCACGATGTGATCACCAGTTTTCCGGAAGGTTACGCCACCCTAGTCGGTGAAAAAGGCGTGACCCTCTCCGGAGGGCAAAAACAAAGAGTGGCAATTGCGCGAACTTTGTTGAAGAACCCCAGAATCTTGATATTGGACGATTCGACCTCATCGGTGGATACGGAGACTGAATCAGAAATTCGCAACGCTTTAACCAACCTGATGGCAGACCGCACCACGTTCATCATCGCCCACCGCATTCAATCCATTATGGATGCCGACCAAATTCTGGTGCTCGACAAAGGCAAAATCGTTCAATCCGGCACCCATCAGCAATTGATGCAAACGGAAGGCATGTACCGCCAGATTTACGAAATTCAGACTCGTATTGAACAGGAACTTGAGAAGGAGATCGCGAATGTCTGATGAATATTTAGAAGAAGAGGATTTTCAAACAAAATTTACCGGAAAAACTTTCCGTAGAATTCTAGGGCTCACAAAACCACACTGGAAATGGGTCGTCGGTTTCTTAATGGCCATCGCCGTCGTCTCCGGGATGGATTCGTTTTTCACATTTCTCAGTAAACGCTTGATCGACGAAGGTATCGTTCCTGGGAATAAAGAAGCACTCATCAGTATTCTGACCATCTATGGCAGTCTATTAGTCCTCCAGGCAATTTTTGTGTTTGTCTTTATTTACCTGGCTGGTGTGCTGGGTGAGCGCATTCGCTATGATTTACGCAAATCTTTGTTCAACCATCTTCAGAAGTTATCACTTTCCTACTACAGCCGCACCCCCGTCGGCTGGATCATGTCCCGGGTCACTTCCGATACAGAACGCGTGGCGGATCTGGTTACCTGGGGTCTGCTGGACATGACCTGGGGAGCCATGAATATTATTACATCCATGATATTCATGGTGATCATCAGCTGGAAATTAGCGATTCTGGTGTTTATATCCCTACCAATTTTGTTTTATGTATCCATGCAATTCCGAAAACGAATACTTTTGCAATTCAGGAATGTCAGAAAATTAAACTCCAAAATTACGGCAGCCTACAACGAAAACATCACCGGTGTCCGTGTAATCAAGGCTTTGGGACGCGAAGCCGGCAACCTGGAGGAATTCGGGGTGATCACCCGTGATATGTACAAAGCATCGTATCGCGCTGCCTGGCTCTCCGCCTTGTTCCTGCCGACTGTCCAAATCATTTCCTCCTTTGCCTTAGGGGCGATTGTCTGGTATGGCGGTTTGCAGGCAGATTATGGACTGATCACAATCGGTGGCATCCAGGCCTTCGTTTCGTATGTGACCTTTATGATGTGGCCCATTCAGGATTTGGCCCGAGTTTTTGCAGAAATGCAGCATGCCATGGCCTCCGGTGAACGCATTTTCTCATTGCTGGATGCAGTTCCGACCGTCAAAGACCAACCAGATGCTTACGACCCGGGAACCATTTTTGGCGAAATAGAATTCGATCATGTGTCCTTTGCGTATGATGACAACAAACCGGTGTTAAAAGATTTTTCTCTGAAAGTAAAACCCGGTGAAACCATCGCCCTGGTAGGCCCCACCGGCGGTGGAAAGACCACAATTGTGAACCTGCTGTGCCGCATGTATGAACCAACCACAGGGCAGATCAAATTCAATGGAAAAGATTACACCAATTTTTCATTGCACAGCATTCAATCGCGCATTGGGATGGTGTTGCAAACCCCACATTTGTTTTCCGGGACCATCCGTGAAAACCTGCGCTATGGTCGTCTGGATGCAAGCGATGCTGAAATAGAACAGGCTGCCCAATTAGCGGGAGCCCATGAATTCATTTCCAAACTGGAAAAAGGATATGACGAACCCGTTGGGGAAGGCGGTAACTTGTTGTCAGTCGGTCAGAAGCAATTAATCAGCCTGGCCAGAGCAGTCCTGGCAAATCCCGAATTATTCATCATGGATGAAGCCACCAGCTCCGTCGATACCTTAACCGAAGCCTTGATTCAACAAGGCATGGAAACCCTGATGAAAAACTCAACCAGTTTCATCATTGCTCATCGCTTATCAACGATCAAAAAGGCCAACCGCATCCTGGTCATCGAAGATGGTCAAATTGCCGAGATTGGTACACATTCTGAGCTGCTCAAAAAAGGTGGCAAATACTATCGCCTGTTCACCAAACAATTCCGCAACCAGATGGAACAGGTCTACGACCCCTTCAAGGAATTGGGTGGTGCCGGCTCGCTGCCGCTGGCACTGGAATAAGGCTTTCCATACAAAAGTTAATTCTTTAACCAAGCAAGAGCGGTTGGAACAGACGAATCCAACCGCTTTTTTTAAAGGAGAGATTTTTTCTTATTGCAGAACAATGAATTCTAAGACCACTGATGAGCCTATGTTTTGGAGGGCCGCTTTACCAATTTATTTATCGCTCACCAACAAATTTTCTCCCAATGCAAGTGAGAATTTGTAAAATAAATATTACAATTTTTTAGATCGGAAAGTTGCTCCGACAGCATGATCATAAATTAAAAAACCCTCACATGATCACATTTACTGCACCTTAAAAATTAAATATTAACCCTCAACCTGGTAGAAAAATTCATTTCAATATTAAAATAATTCGGGGAAACTTTTACGTCAAAAACAAATCAGGATCATGTTGACTCATGATCCTGATAGTTGTAGTCTTTTTCATCCTCGGGTTTTCACCGTACCAAGACTACTTTTTGTGGCGAGAGTGGGACTTGAACCCACGACCTGCGGCTTATGAGTCCGTTGCTCTGCCAACTGAGCTACCTCGCCTATCGCGTGTGAAATTTTACTATAATCAAGGATTGGTGTCAATTGAAAGTTTTGATATTGAGAGTTTTGATATTCATAATTGGGAATGAGAACGTTTTTAATGCTTGGGTAGCCCTTATAATATAAACTTGGGTTATGGCGTGATGTTCTTGAAAAAATGGCTGGTCTTGCTTAGAGCTCGGTGCTAGATGATCCACGTTTTGCTTTGGAGAAGTGACGCGGTGAACACTGGAGGAGTGGAAGAGCGGCGCGATGGCCAACCTGAACAGTTAGTGCACAATTTGCCTTACCTGGTTTTAGCAAACCCCAAAGGATTGTATGTTGGGGTTTGCAAATACCGGGATGACTGCAGATGCTTTTCCGCAGTAGCAAATTGAAGGCGCGGTACAATGCGGATGTTCTTCCGCTTTGTAAGCTGCCAAGGCTGAGCCATCCGCAAGGGACGGAATGACGGAATGGGTGAGGTGCAGAGCGGTTGAGATCAGGAGTGTCGGATCTGGAAATGTGCAACGATTGTTTGCGGTTTGGTGTTGATTCTGGATGGTGAGATTGATCCAATTTGAGATTCATTCAAGGAGAGGATTGTTATGCAAGGAAGCATGGACCTTAGGCTGAGCCAGAGATAGCTTGTGTTCCGTTTTTAATACATTAAGTAGTTAAGTTTCGAGTTTTTATTCCTCTTTTTTTGCCAACATAAGACACCTTTGATTGCTATGTTAATATTCTGTAGAATTACCTGCCTACATTATCCATAATTAAAAAGGTTATGACAGAAATGGCAACTGCTGTGAGCCAGGCGTTGGTCATATTAGCTGTGCCTTCAAGATTTTTCTTCTTATCTGGTATCAAAAATTCTTTTTTTGTCTCATACTTATTCAAGGTATGGGCAAGCCAAAAACCTAATGGTATTAAGACAAGAGAAAAGAAAGCAGGTATTGAAGCAATTTTCGTCAGACAGTGTGCCCAGGGTTTTCGGAGATGCAACCCAATAATACAAATTGTGTAAAATATTGGGAAACAAAGATATTCAATGGAATCAAGTCCTGTTGAGGAGATTTCCACTAAAGAGCCTAAAGCTGTATGCCTGTAAAAATGCTTAGAGGCACGTACGCACCAATCATATTAGCCCTTTTTTCAGGTGGATAAACAACTTCTGAAGAATTTGTTGGTATGGAGTCATTTGATAAAACTCTGTGAGAGGCGTTCGGAACAAGATCTTTATGGCAATAACGGCAATAGACTGCTGCATCTAAAATTGTTTCTGCACAGTATGGGCACTTTTTCATTTATCACCTTTGAATTGAATAAAGTTTAATAAATTATCTGCTATAAGCCAAGTAATCCTGAAATCACAGCCCAAACTATAGCTATGACAATTGCGATCAAAAGGACAAAAAATCTTCCAAAAATCCTAGAGGCAAAGTATCCAGCTAAACCATAGTCTCGCTTTTCTTCTAATTCAGGAATTCTAGACCCACACTTCACGCATTTTGAACTGTAATCCCAGCCAACATAACCACAATATGGACACTTTCTCATAAATCTCCTTATCCTACCAAGTTCTGAATAACTATTGCCATACCCTAAATACGAAATTATTTGAGTTCATTTATTGTAAAACTAATCGAATGATAATAAAGATATTCAAACTAAATACCACCTAAAAATATAATTGCCTCCATTTGCCACCATAAGGCGAAATATATTGGATATTCTCTATATTGTAGCATTTGTCCCCCACATTGATGGGAATATTACGTAAAAAATTAAAATATAAATTATTGGAAACGGTAAACAGACCTAATAAAAAAAAGCAACAATGGGACAATAATTATCACCTCTCTTGAGATTTGTTTTTTTTCATACATATCTTTGTAGGTATAAAAAACTGAGAGCTTCATCAACACTATTCTGACTATCTGGACAAGGAGAAACCAAAACTGCGTTTTGAAAAGGTGCCGGGTGCTAGTATTGCTGTGAGTTTGTAACCGGTGAGGTGCGGAGCGGTGCAGGAAAGGAAGTCGGATCTGGAAATGTCTCTTCAAAGGTGCCGGATTAGGAATAGAAAGAGATGCAAGAAAGCACGGCAGCCGTGGCCGGCGGCGCGCCTGTAAAGGCGATTAACGCCACGGAAATGTTTTCTCCCCCAAAGAGCGTGTTCAATTTACCTTAATTGCGCGCGAAGGCAACGGAGTGGTCAGCCGAAGCGCGCTTTGAAAGGGGGGTATGGCACGCGCTAGGGGGGAAAACAACAGCCGCGTCGCTGCCGGCGTTGCCTGGGGAAGTATTGTTTCAAAAATGAGAGGTGTTTGTGTTATGTTGTAAAAATGAAATTATTTTATTTCAATTTACAATCATTGACCATAACGCTACCTAATACTTGACCTCCTACTTTCCCTTGAACAGATATATATTGGCCATCATATAAATTAGATAAAGATGGTATTTCTTCTTCTAGGAATGTACAATGCACCCCATCTAAGAACCCTGATCCTCCAATTATTACATACGGATCACCAATGATATCTTTGTTTATGTCATAAATCTTGCCAGATACAACAACTATTTTCCCTCTATATTTTTCATCAGCAGCAACACCATTTCTTTCATACTCATTGTATAAATCATCTGCTGATAGCATGAAATCTATCTTTTGAATTGGTTCAATGGTTGGTTTTTCATCTAATGCAGAATTAGTATCTAAGCCACCAGTTACAATAGAAGTTATACAAAGAATAACACCAAGAAAAATAAACAAAATTATTAGACAGTTAAATAAGGGGTCTTTATTAGGTTTACCTGTTCGAATGATATTTGTATCTTGTGAATTAGTATTTGTTACAGTGTTCGTTTTATCTACTTCTTTTTTTTCATTATTATTTTTTGAAATGATCCAAATACCAATACCCAGGAGAATGATAGCAAAGAATACCACACTAATAATAAATATGCTAAATATAGTTTCCAAGACCTACCCCTTAAATATTTTCATTAATTGATAATTAATGAAAACCTACTAGATAAATTGATTGATTTAGATTTTATCAGATTATTTTAACACAATCACTGCACATAATAAAAAAAGAATGAAATATTATGGTGATGGTCAGGTCAGGAACTGAGCCGGCGGAAACTAAAGTTCTGAGCGAGGTGCTGGGTGTATTATCCAGCCCCGAGCGAAGGGGGAAAAGGTGGAATTAAAAAGCGCTGGACAATCATCCCGAGCGTGCGAGGGTGACTGTCCAGCAAGACTTATTTGGTTTAGGCGGAGTGGACGGGCGTCTCTATATTCCGCCCGTCCGCGTAGCTTGCCAACCCAGGTGGGATGGATGATGTTTGGAGGTCAGCAAAATGTTTATTTGTGGGATTAAGGATGTGGCAAAGAGGTTAATTGGAAAACTCTGAAGATTAGAGAAAGGATTAGTATGATTGCCATGGTACTCAGGCAACCATTTCTTAATGACAGGTCTTTTTCATTTTTAAGTGAGACTACCTGATAGAAACAATCCGGATGTTCTTCAGAGCTGTCTTAGTCTATGTGAATGCACATTGTGAAAAATTTTCCAACTTTTTTGTTTTCTCCCCCCCTTCCCCCCTCAAAACCCCAATTCCTTCTTCTTCAACGATGAAAACTTGCCCTCACCAAACCCAATAATAATATGATCCAGCACCTCGATATCCAGCAGTTTGCCGGCCTGGACGGCTGAACGGGTCAGGTTGATGTCCTCCGGGCTGGGAGAGGGATCCCCGCTGGGGTGGTTGTGGATCAGGATAATCGAGGCGGCATTCATTCGGATGGCTTCTTTGAATAATTCACCAATCCGGACGGTGGAGGAATTTAAAGAACCGGTATAGAGGTTGACCATCTTTTGAAAGCGGTTCCGCGTATCCAGCAAGATCACCCGCAATTGTTCCTGGTCCAGGGCTGCCATCTCGTATTGGACATACTTCGCTACCTCCTCCGGGCTGTGGAAGGAGACCTCCTGATTTTCCAGAATTTTTTGTTTGGCCAGGCGGTTGCCAATTTCAATAGCGGCTTTTATTTGGGCGGCTTTGGCTTTTCCCAAACCATGCTGCTGGCAAACTTCTTCATAACTCGCGCGGTGCAACCCCATCAACCCCCCAAATGTTTTTAATAATCGTTGGCCCACCATCACTGCGCTTTCCCCCGTCACCCCCACCCGCAGGATGATGGCCAGTAATTCAGCTTCATTTAAGGCTGATGGACCATAATCGGCTAATCTTTCACGCGGTCGCTCATTCTGATCAAGATCCTGAATCCGGTAAATTCGATTGTTCATTGGCAGCCTCTTTGTTCATTTGATTTGTCAGATGGCATTACTTTATCGAAAATATGCAAAAAAATCAAGTGCTGCGCCGTGTGAAAAACGGCTTCCATGCTATAATTTCTGAATGGAGAAATAATGAATTTTGATCTTTCCTCAATGAATAGTTACATCTTAATTGCGGTTGCATTTGCGGCTGCATTTATCGCTACCTTATGGGTCAGTCTGATCATCTGGACGATTCGGGATGTGCGCAGACGCTCGAAAGACCCCATGGCGCGCATCCTGGCGGTGCTGATCGTAACTCTGTTATTTTTACCTGGCATGCTGATTTATGCCATTTTGCGGCCCGCCAGAACGCTTGATGAAGAATTCCAGCAATCTCTGGAAGAAGAAGCGCTCTTGCAGACTATTGAGGATATCCCGCTTTGCCCGGGTTGCTCCCGGAAAATTCAACCCGATTGGATGGTTTGCCCCAATTGCCAGACCAAATTAAAGAAAAAATGTCAGCATTGCAAAGCATTGATGGAATTACCCTGGAATATCTGCCCGTATTGCGCCACTACGGTTCCGGGCATGCGCAAGGATAATCCACCCCAGGAGGAATTGCTGCCTCCTCTCACCCCCAATCTGTTCGATGACCTTGATGGTCAGGAACAATCCACCGAGGTTTCATAAAAGTGATTAGTTATTTAAAACCAATAGAACCTGTTGACTATTTAGTTGTTGGCCATATCACTCAGGATGTTGTTCCTGATGGTTATGTACCGGGAGGAACCGCCTCCTACTCAGCGTTGACTGCGCGTGCGTTTGGATTAAGAGTTGGGATTTTAACTGCCTATGCGCAGGATGCGATCCTGCCTGATTTGCGCGATATCCAGATTGTCAGCACGATCAGTGAAGATTCCACTGTTTTTGAGAATAAATACACCAAAGATGGCCGGCACCAACGCATTCTCAGCCGGGCAGAAATTTTACATCCCAATCAAATCCCGCAATCGTGGGCAGCTCCCAAAATCGTGCACCTGGGGCCGATTGCGGATGAGGTGGATCCTTCTTTTGTAAGAGCTTTTCCGAAATCATTTGTGGGCGTTACACCGCAAGGTTGGTACCGCACCTGGGATCAGGAAGGGAAAGTAGGCTTCAACAATTACATCGAAGCCAAACATTACCTGCAATATGCGGATGCGGTCGTTCTCAGCATCGAAGATCTGCAATTTGATGAAGGCATCATAGCTGATCTCGTATACGGCATACGGGTGCTGGTCATCACGGAAGGCTCGTGTGGCGCCAGAATTTATTGGAATGGTGATGTGCGAACTTTTCGTGCCCCGGAAAAAGAAGAAGTCGACGCTACCGGCGCCGGCGATATTTTCGCAACTGCTTTCTTCATTAGAATGTCGCAAACACAGGATCCGTGGACGTCCGGCCGGTTTGCAACGTATATTGCTGCCAACTCCGTGACGCGCAAGGCCATGGATAGCCCACCATCGGACGCAGAAATTCAAGAAAATTTAATCGAAATCATTTAAGCATTCAGGAAATTATGGCAAGAATCTTCTCATTGGTAAATCAAAAAGGCGGAGTCGGCAAAACCACCACAGCCATCAATCTGGGGGCTTATCTGGGATATTTTGGTCAACGCGTTTTATTGGTCGATCTCGATCCCCAGGCAAACGCAACCTCTTCGCTGGGTATCGAGAAACAGACCGTAAAGGGTGGCACGTATGAAGTCTTGATTGGTGCACAACCAATCGCACCCAATATTTTACATAACCCACGCTTAAAAATATCCTTGCTGCCTTCCTCACCTGCATTGGCTGGGGCGGAGATAGAATTGATTGATCTTGAAAACCGCGAATATTTATTAAAAGAAGCGCTTGCACTCGTTTCCGATCGTTATGACTACATTCTGATTGATTGTCCGCCCTCTTTATCTTTATTGACGGTCAACGGTCTGATGGCAGCACAATCAGGTGTCATTATCCCGGTGCAATGCGAGTATCTTGCCCTGGAAGGATTGGGACAGCTCACGCAAACCATTCGAAAAGTTCAGGATTCTTTGTTTCCAGATCTAAAAATTAGAGGGGTCGTTTTAACCATGTATGATGGTCGCACCCGCCTGGCGCTGGATGTGGTCAGTGAAGTCCAACGTCATTTTTCCGGTCAGGTTTATCAGACAATTATTCCCCGCAGTGTGCGCCTGGCAGAAGCCCCTTCTTACGGTACACCCATATCCGCTTTTGCCCCGGAATCAACAGCAGCCAAAGCGTATGCGGCATTAGCGAAAGAGATCTTAGCACAAGACGGTATAATAATTCCAGTGATCGAAGAATGAGGGTTGATATGGCAAAAAGACCAGGGTTAGGTAAAGGATTAGATGCACTCATACCAGGTGCCAGACCAGGAAGATCTGATCAGGGCCAATCAGTAACCGAATTGCCGATTGAGAAAATTTTACCCAATCCACATCAACCACGCACCATCATGGATGACGAAGAACTACAGGAATTAGCCCAATCCATCCGGGAATTCGGCATCATCCAACCGCTTTTGGTGATCCCGGAAAATGAAAAAGAAGAATTCATCTTAATTGCTGGCGAACGTCGTTTACGGGCCGCCAAATTGGCCGGGTTGCAGAATGTTCCGGTTATTTTCCGCCAGGCCAATGAACAGGAACACCTGGAATTAGCCTTGATTGAAAACGTTCAGCGTGCTAATTTATCTGCACTCGAGACCGCCGATGCTTACCAGCAGTTAATCAGTGAATTCAATTTATCGCACGAAGAAATTGCAAAACGAGTCGGGAAGAGCCGGGTATCTGTTACCAACACGATTCGATTATTAAAACTTCCCGACAAAGTCAAGTTTGCTCTGGCAAAAAATCTGATCTCAGAAGGACATGCCAGGGCAATTCTGGCCTTGGCCACCCCGCAGGCGCAATCAGCCGTATTAGACATCATCATCAAAAATAATTACTCCGTGCGCCAAACAGAAGAATTGGTGAAAAAATATTCTGGCGATCGGGAAACGAAAACGCAGGCAAAAACCAGGGATCCGGAGATCAAAGCGCTTGAAGAACGTTTTCAGGACAAATTGGGTATGCGCGTGAATCTGGATCATCGCGGAGATAAAGGCAAGCTCGTTATTCATTATTATTCCAATGAGGAACTTAACTCTTTAATAGACCGCTTTATTGAGGATTAATTCCTATGTTAATTCTCCACAATGCCAACATTTTAGAATCGACAGATGTTCCAGAACGCTCTCAGGCTATAGCAATACAGGATGGGAAGGTTATTGCTGTGGGTAAGAATGCTGATGTTTTGGCGCTGGCTGACCGAAAGACTCAAATCCTGGACATGCATGCGAAAACCATCATGCCTGGTCTCACCGATTCTCATCTTCACCTCCAGCATCTGGGCAGAAGCCTGAGCATGGTGGATTGTGAGACCGATGATATCCAGGAGTGTTACGAGCGCTTACGCACCCGAGCGTCCAAAACCCCACCGGGCAAGTGGATAATGGGGCATGGCTGGAATCAAAATCAATGGGCTCAAGGATTTGATGCCATCGATTTACTGCACAAAGTTTCAGCGCAACACCCCATCTATCTCAGCGCCAAATCTTTACATGCTGCCTGGGTCAACCAGAGGGCATTGGAGCTGGCCGGCATCACTCGGGATACGCCGGATCCCCAGGATGGTGTCATCGGCAGAAATGCGGACGGACAGCCCAACGGTTTATTGTTCGAATACGCTATGCGGCTGATGAATGATTTCATCCCAGCCTACACGGGTCAAACCCTGGTGGATAATCTCCATGTAACCCAACAGGAATTATGGAAAGTCGGTATCACTGCTGTTCATGATTTCGATGGTCCGGAATGTTTTGCAGCATTACAACAATTAGACGAACAAAGAAAATTACGCTTGCGGATTCTGAAAAGCATTCCATTGTTGCTGTTGGATGCCGCAATTCAAACCGGGTTGCGATCAGGTTTTGGTTCTGATTTTATCCACATTGGGCCAGTGAAACTTTTTGCAGATGGTGCCCTGGGTACTCAAACCGCAGCCTTGCTGGCACCCTACGCCAACAACCCTGAAAATGCAGGGATGCTCATGCTCTCGCAAGCTGAAATCGTTCATTATGGAAAGATTGCTATCCAGAATGGTCTCTCTCTCGCCATTCATGCCATTGGAGATCGTGCCAACCGCGAAGTAATCAACGCCTATTCGGAAATCAGAAATCTGGATCATCGATACCCATTTCCCGGCTTGCATCACCGTATCGAGCATGTCCAGGTTCTTGCGCATGAGGATATCAAACGCCTGGCACAAAATAATATTATTGCCTCCATGCAGCCAATCCATTTGGTATCTGATATGGATATGGCCGATGATCTGTGGGGAGCAAGATCACGCTACGCGTATGCCTTCAATAGTCTATTACAACAGGGAACCAGACTGATATTTGGCTCAGACGCCCCGGTTGAATCCTTCAATCCTTTTTGGGGGATCTATGCCGCTCTGGCCAGATCCAAGCTTGATCAACCAGGCAGCAGCAGCTGGTACCCGCAAGAGAAAATTTCATTATGGGAAACCCTGGCTGCCTATACGTTGAATCCAGCGATCGTCGCGCACTGGGATGACAAAATTGGCAGCATATCCGCCGGCAAATGGGCGGATCTGATTGTTTTGCCGGTTGATCCATTTGACATACAACCACAAGAATTCATCGATTTATTACCACTGGCAACCATGGTCGCGGGAGATTGGGTCTGGAAGGATGGCGAATTTTGATCACATCCAGAAAGAAAACCGTCTCGCCTGAAATTTTGGTTCCCAAAATTGGTGAATACCTGGTTCAGCAGAAAATAATCAGCTTACCGGAACTCAATAAAGCCTTATTTATACAATTGGAAAAGACCAAGGCTGGGGATGAAATTCCGTTAGGGAAAATCCTGGTTGAGATGAAATTAATCGATCAGGAAACACTGGATGAAGCCATCACAGAACAACTGATTCGATTTCGGGACGCGCTTGAACAGAGCAACCGCCAATTGGAATCTCGCGTGCAACAACGAACGGCTGAACTACAGGATGCACTCAACAAACTTAACGAATTAAACCAGCTCAAAAATAATTTTATTTCCAATATTTCTCACGAATTAAGGACGCCATTAACCCATATTAAGGGTTATCTGGATTTGATGGTGTCCAATGATCTGGGACCCTTATCCGAAGAACAAAACCAGGTCCTGGAAATTATGGGGAAAGCCACCAATCGCCTGGAAAGACTCATCGAAGATCTGATCCTGTTTACCTTTGCAGAGCACGAGCAGGTCATCATCTCAACAGCTGAGTTTGATGTGCTGCTGGTAACAAAAGAAGTCATTGCAAATTTTCAACACATCTCTCCCCAAAATCAATACAATCTTGAAATTATCCCCGAAGCAAAATCCGTTCTCGTAAATGCAGATCAAAAGAAAATCGCCTGGGTAATCAACCAGTTAATTGACAATGCCATAAAATTTTCAAAAAAAGGTTCAACCATTGAAATTTCTATTGTGATCGAAGATGAAACTGCCAGACTGAAGGTGAGAGATAATGGGATTGGAATTCAAAAGGATCAGATCCATGAAATTTTTGAACCATTTCATCAATTAGACAGCTCCTCCACCCGGAAAGCTGGCGGTGTTGGCCTGGGTCTTGCACTGGCTAAGAAGATAATTGAATCACATGGTGCTACAATTATTGTAGATTCCCAATTGAATATCGGAAGTACTTTTGAATTTTCATTAAAAAGATCGAAAAATAATAATGATTGAACCTTTATTACCCATAAAAACAGATACCCTTTACACATTAAGCAAAATTTGCTGGGAATCTTCCAATTGGAAACAGGCCTTGGATGTCGTTTGCAGCGAAATCAGACCTTATTTCATTTTTGATAATCTGGCAGTATTTCTTTACAATGAATCTCATTCTGATTTAGAGGTTGCTTACGCCCGTGCCACCGGACGCGGAAAAACAAAAGAAGCGGATGTAGCCTGGGGTGAAAGCGTCATCCAGGAAGCAATCGAAAAAAATCAAATGATCTTATCTGAACCGATAGAAGATAAAAGTGATCGCCTGCAAAGGCCTCATATTCTGGCACTGCCCCTGCTCGTCAAAAAAGCGGGATTGGGCGTTGTGACCATCATTCGATTTGGAACACCAGCCTTTACCAAAGATCACATTAAATTCGCTGAATTCATGGCTTCACAAATTTCATCCATGATCCTGCGGCAAGAACGTGAATCAATGATCAACCAGTTACAGGAACACATTCAAACGCTACAAATTCAGGATGATTTTATCTCCACCCTTTCGCATGAACTCAAGAATCCAATTGGTTTCATCAAAGGATATACCACCACCTTACTTCGCCAGGACACTAGTTGGAGTGAATCGGACCAGAATGAATTTTTGCAAATCATTGACCAGGAGACTGATCGCCTCAAAGACCTGATTGATAATCTGCTCGATTCGTCGCACTTGCAATCGGGCAACACAACGCTGAATATGCAATTATTGCGCATCGACGCGCTGTTGAAGGATGTCATTTCTCACGCCAGGGTACACCATCCAAATATTCAAATTAATCTGGATATCCGCCAGGAATTACCAACGCTACAAGGAGATCCGCGGCGATTAAAGCAGGTATTTGACAACCTGGTTTCGAATGCAGACAAATACGCATTAGGAAAACCATTGCTCTTTCGGGTTTATAAAGAATCGCATGGCATCACTGTGGATGTAAAAGACTCCGGCCCTGGTATTCCCACAAAAGACCTGGACAAAGTGTTCGAAAGGTTTTATCGCTCAGAGGCTCAGTCACAGGATACACGTGGCTCTGGATTAGGATTATTTATTTGCAAAAAGATTATTGAAGCTCATCAAGGACAAATCAACGCTACCTCAATTCCTGGTAAAGGAACAACCATCCATGTCTTTCTTCCCTTTAATGATATTTAAATTGTTTATTCCCTGGAGGTTCTTATGACAAAAGGTACGAAAATATTGGTAGTCGACGATGAAAAACTGTATCGGCATTTGCTTGAAATTAATTTAGGAACTGAAGGGTATGAGGTCATTACAGCCACAAATGGTGAAGAGTGCCTGGATCTGGTCTCAAAGAAACATCCCGACCTAGTCATTCTGGATGTCATGATGCCAAAGTTAGATGGCTTTTCGACACTGGAGCGCATCCGTCAATTTAGTGAAGTACCGGTTATTATGCTGACCGGCAAAAATGAAGAGCGGGATCGTGTAAAAGGTCTCGATGCTGGGGCTGATGATTATGTCGCCAAACCTTTTTCTGCCACCGAGCTGATCGCCCGGGTTCGTTCCGTTCTACGGCGTTCCCAGTCAACGGAAACCTCCAAAGCAATCCGCTTTTTTGAGCACGGAGATTTGAAAATTGATTTGGCCAGAGCTGAAATCTGGCGGGAAGAATCACCCATTTATCTATCTGCAACAGAATATAAATTGCTAATTCAATTTGCTCATAATGTAGGCAAAGTTCTGGCTGCCGAAGAATTACTTTCAGCAATCTGGGGACCACAATATCGCCAGGATAAAGAAATCCTGTGGGTTAGTATTGCCAGATTACGGCAAAAAATTGAAAAAGATTCACACAACCCCATCCACATCGTCACCCGATCGGGTCTCGGGTATCTAATGCCACCGAATGATTCATCGAATTAAAAGAGGAAAAATGATTACCCAATTTGAAGAAAAAGGAAAGATATTTACACCAAAAATAATAAAAGATCAGAAACACGTGATTGTTCAAACAACATCACAGAAGATAAGGGGGGATATTCACGTTAAATTAGATTTTCGTTTATTGGATGAAATCAATGAAAGCAATCACTTCCTGGCCTTAACCGACGCCGAAATATTGGATGCGGAGGAGAAGGTTCTTTACAAGACAAATTTTTTAGCAATCAATATTAATCAAATTATCTGGATACTACCTACCAATGAAATAGTTGAGGGCATGGTGGAAAATCAATGAACCCCAATGATTTCATGAAGCTAAAACAACATATTTTGACGATGATCGCCAGAGAGCTGGAAAGTAAACGTCCTCCTTATCGAGAACGTGACGAGTTTGTTAAGAACACGCTTAAACTGGCTTATCAGTCTTTGAACTTGAAATTACCTCAAACCATTCAGTCACAGTTATTCAAGGAAGTGCTGGATAACATTTTAGGATTTGGTCCCCTCCAAACCTTATTGGAAGACAACACCATCAGTGAAGTGATGGTAAATGGCGCAAACGCTGTTTATATTGAACAAAACGGAAAATTGATCAAGACCGGCATTAAGTTTGAAGATGATAATGAAGTTCTCAGGATCATAGAAAAAATCATTCTACCGCTTGGCCGCAGAATTGATGCAGATACCCCAACCGTTGACGCCCGCTTACCCGATGGGTCCAGGGTTAATGCCGTCATCCCCCCTGTGGCAATCGACGGTCCTACCATAACGATCCGAAAATTTGAAAAAGGAAGATTGTCCATTGATCAACTGATTGAACTGGGTTCTATTACCAGAAACATGGCAACATTTTTAGAAGCATGCGTTGTTTCCCGGTTAAATATTATGATCTCTGGCGGTACCGGGTCTGGGAAAACAACCCTGTTGAATGTATTATCACGCTTTATTCCTTCCAAAGATAGAATCGTAACAATCGAAGATGCAGCGGAGCTACAATTGCAACAAGAACATGTCGTCCGCATGGAAACGAAACCCCCAAACATTGAAGGGAAATTTCCCGTTTCCATTCGTGATCTGGTCAGAAATTCATTGCGCATGCGTCCTGATCGTATCATTGTTGGTGAGGTCAGAGGAGGCGAAGCGCTGGATATGCTGCAGGCGATGAATACCGGTCATGATGGCTCATTAACGACCATTCACGCCAATTCCCCTCGTGATGCGCTTTCCCGTCTGGAGACATTGTGTTTAATGGCTGGCATGGACTTGCCCCTGGTTGTCATCCGTGAGCAAGTTGCCAGTGCCATGGATCTGATTGTTCAACAATCCAGATTGTCAGATGGCACCAGAAAAGTTACCTCCATTACCGAAGTTTCCGGTATGGAAGGGCAAACCATCGTAATGACAGATATTTTCAAATTCGAAAAAACAGGCACCACGCCAGATGGAAAAGTAATCGGGGAGCTTAAACCAACAGGCATTCGACCATTCTTTACACCACGGCTTGAACAGAGCGGATTTAAGCTGGGACCCGAAGTTTTCGGAGCCAATGTCTCTCACATGCTTTCCAATGGGCGATCACGCAGATAAAATTTTGTTAAAATTTTTTTAATAATTTTCTTCTAACCAAAAATCAGGGAGAAGTACGAAAATGATGAAGAACAACAAACTATATATTCAAATTCGCAGTAAAAAATTAGGGATTTTATTATTGGATGCCCGACTGTCGACAGGTTCCTCCACCGAAGAAATTTCCGAAAAAACAGGGATTCCCGAAGAGCGTCTGGTGAATTTTGAAAATGGTAGTCTGTCTCCCAGCTTACCCGAATTGGAAATATTAGCTTTCACTTACAAATTGCCGGTTGAGCATTTTTGGGGTAAGCAAATTCTAAAATCAGAAGCCAGTGAAGAATTAGAAGAAAAGTTTCAAACTTTATTAAAAATCAGAAACAAAATCATCGGAGCAAACATAAAATCAAAAAGACAGATAAACGAAATCACAAGTGAAGAACTTGCAGAAAAATGCAGCCTGGAGCATGATCAACTTTCACAATTTGAAAATGGCGAAACACAGATCCCAATCCCGGTTCTCGAGATTATTGCCAGGTGCTTGAATTGTCAGATCGAGGATTTCTTTGATACTCAAGGGAAAATTGGTGCCTGGCGTAAGGAGAATGCAGAAATCAATCGTCTGAAAGATCTGCCACAGGAGTTTCGTGAATTCATCACCAAACCCATCAATGCTCCTTATCTGGACCTGGCAATGAAGTTAAGCGAGTTAGATGTTAAAAAATTACGATTGGTCGCTGAAGGACTGCTAGAGATAACACTATAAACACATGAATATAAATTCCGAAATTGAAAGAGCCAGAGATCTCTTCAAACGAAAAAAATATTCTGAGGCTGCCCGTTTATTTGAAAGCCTTGCTGAGAGATTTCAGGAATCAAAAGAAGAAACCAATTCAGCAGAAATGAAGAATAATGCCAGCGTCGCGTATTTGCTGGCTGGGGATCCACAGAGATCTTATGATCTTGCCAAAGATACCCATCTGGTATTTGAAGCATCTCAGGATTGGAAAAATTATGGTCTGGCGTTAGGGAATCAGGCTTCTGCTTTGGAAAATTTGGGTAAAAAAGACCTGGCTCTGGAATACTACGAAATTGCGGCTGAAAAACTGAAAATTGCCGGGGAAAAAGAATCAAGAGCCTATGTGCTCAAGAGAATATCAGCGCTTCAGATTCAACGCGGTGAACAATTGGACGCCCTGGGGAGAATGACAGCAGCCTTACACAATCTTCCGAAGCTCTCCAGAAGAGAAAAAATCCTGAAAAAACTAACTGATATTGTAATGAAAATTGGAAATCAATAATCATCCAAAAAATGTATCCGACCATAGAAATTCGTCCCGCCGTTCAAAGTGATAAATCAAAATTAGATTTTTTCTTAAGGTATGAATTCTTTATCCACCAACATCTGGATTGGCAGCCGGCACTGAATTGGTTAGGCAGCCAACCTTTTTTTCTGGCGCTACAAGAAGATGAAATAATTGGATGTCTGGCAACGCCGAGTGAAGTAAACGATGTTGCCTGGATACGATTATTTGCCTGTTCCTCGCTCTATTCTCGCAAAGAGATCTGGAATTTGCTCTTTGACAGGGTTATTTCATCATCTTCCAATAAAATATCCACCATGGCGGTTTTAGGAATTCATCGTTGGTTCGTTGATTTGTTATTAGAGCAATCATTTCATATTCATCAAAATATCATTGTGTTTGAATGGATAGACCAAACGATTCCACCTCCTGTCCCATTTCCAGGTTTACAAATTCGAACCGTGAGATATGATGAATTAGGGGACGTTGCATTGTTGGATAACCGCTGTTTTGCACCTATCTGGCAACTTCCGATTCCGTCCTTGCAAAAGGCATATCAACAATCTGGTTATGCTACGGTGGCACTTTTTCAGGGGAAAATTGTTGGATATCAGATGACAACTGCATCCCTTTCATCTGCTCACCTCGCCCGATTGGCTGTTGATCCGGATTTACAGGGTAAAAAAATCGGTAAAGCGTTGTTGCTGGATCTATTTTTTTATTGCCGTGAATCCGGAATTCATAAAATTACCGTAAACACCCAGGATGATAATCATTCTTCAAAAGCTTTGTATACAAAAATGGGGTTTATCCAAACAGAAGAAAAATATCCTGTTCTGCTTCGAAAAATTTAGAATCCTTTTCTAAACTTTACATTTCAGGTTGACTTTATCCTATTATGGATTATTATTTCTGATATTATGGAGGTCCATGAATGGGTAAAAGGCAGGAAATCAGAAAAAAGCGCATAAAAAAAGTGCAAAGTCAACGTCGAATCGTTTTAATCAGTGTCATTGGTTTATCACTGCTCATTTCTGCATTCATCATTTTTCAATCTCAGAAACCAGTTGGGGAAATCAAGATGATTGCTGAAAAAACACGTCCAGAAACCTCGGGATTAAGCATGGGGAATCCTGCGTCACCCATAGTTGTTGAAGAATTTTCAGATTTCCAATGCATCGCCTGCTTTCGCTTCTGGCAGAATTATGAAGAGGACTTTATTGCCCGGTATGTGGCAACCGGTGATGTTCTATTTAAATATGTGCCTTTTAGTTTTCTTGGTGATGAGTCAATTCAGGCCGCAGAAGCCGCTTATTGTGCGCTGGATGAAGGTAAATTTTGGGATTATCATGACACCTTGTTCCTGAATTGGAATGGTGAAAATACAGGCAATTTCAGTGATAAGCGCCTGGTGGCTTTTGCAGGTGCACTTGGGTTGGATGAAGGCAATTTTCGCACATGTTTGAACAGCAATCGCTACAATAAAGAGGTTCTGGAAGGATTGCGTTATGGAAAAACAGCTGGCGTGAATGCTACCCCGACATTCCTCGTGAATGGAAAACTGGTCTATTCTGATGCATTATTCTCAACCCTGGATGAATTGTTAGGCAAATAAACCAGTCGATCAATCTAGCCAAAGTTATCTGTTTGTCGAGCATGAATTCACTTTAATAAATGCCAAATAAATTAAATAACCAGATTACCAGTGGCAAAACAATGAATCCAGGCAAAAAGTTGGCAACCCTGATTTTCTTGATTTCGAGTAAACTGCTGGCTGCAATCCCCATTAGCATAATTCCCCCAATAGCACTGAACTCGGCTAAAACCTGATCCGTCATAATCGGCTGTAATTGTGTGGCCAGCAATGAAAGTCCACCTTCATAAACCAGAATCACCAGACTGGAAAACAACACACCTACACCCAGGCTGGAGGCAAAAGCAATGGCTGCAAATCCATCCATGATGGATTTGATGACCAGCGTATTATAATCACCCGTGAGACCATCCTGAAAAGAACCCAGAATTGCCATCGGACCAATTAAAAACAGCAACGAAGCGGTCAGAAATCCACGGATAAATTTGGCACTTTCAACACCTTTTTTCCGATTAAATTTTCTTTCAAGAAATGTACCAATAAAAGCCAGGCCTTCCTCAATTCGCCACCATTCTCCCAATAGAACTCCTAACAACATGCTGATTAAAACCACCAGAGCATTCCCGGTCTGCATAAACAGGCGAATACCATAGGCTAACGTAAACAATCCTAAAGACATCATGACGGTATAACGGACCTTTTCAGGCAGACGATTTCCTAACAGTAAACCTAAAAATCCCCCCAGCAGAATGGTAGCAACGTTGATTATAGTCCCGGTTAGATGCATTACTTCACCAAAGTTTGATCACCTTTTCCAACAATAAAGTTCTCATATAATTCCAGAATAAACAACAATGAGGATAATCGATTGAGAAATTTTAATAAATCCTGATTTTCGATGACGTTATGATCGAACATTTCAGCCAATCTTCGTTCCGCACGGCGCACAATTGTCCTTGATAAGGACAGAAATGCCCCGCCCTTGGTATCACCAGGAACAATAAATTCAGAAGGAATGCTGGTTTTCTGACTTATATTTTCTATCGTTTGTTCAATCCAGGTAACATTTTCCTGATTGATGGACCTGAATTTCTCAGCGATCTCTTTTTCTGAGGCGACTTCACCCATTACTTGATAAAGTTGTTTTTGAATTATTAGAATAATTTCCTGAATTTCAACAGAACAAACAAAAGCCCGACAAAGACCCAAAGCTGCACTCGATTCATCCAAACAACCTAATGTTTCCATCCGTAGATCATATTTTTTTACGCGCTGGTTGCCTAATAAACCCGTAGTGCCATCATCGCCTTTTTTTGTGTAAAAAGTCATTGCTTCCCTCCAGCTGGTCTTAATTTCCGATATAAATACCAAAATTTTTCATATGGAAAAATTTCAGCCAATTCCTCTTCCCAAACAAAATCATTCTTTATGGTCAGTTGCTTATATCTGAGATCAAGACTTTCCAAAAGCGAAAGGAATTTATCCCCCTCATCGGCATTAATATCATCCATTAGCAAACCTACCATCAAACGAATTTGAAGTTGGTTTTGCAATTGTGGCTGAGAAAAATCAGCATCAACTCGCAGATCATCTACGAACTGATTCCACTGACGGAGTCTGACGGGTAATTCATTGATTGCTTTCTTCTGCCAATTCGCAGACCATTCGTTTTTCAATAAACGAAAACGATCAGCAATTAAATTTCCCTCACTTTGATCAAGATGATTGAGCAGGTAAAAAGAAATCAACAAACGCCCTGCGCTGATTCGAACTCTTCTTTCCGCAGATGAAAATTCTTTGTTGGACAAATTAAGTTGCCAATAAATCTCATTCGAAAAGAGAAAAGAATCCCAATCAGAAATTGCTTCTTTTAATATTTCTTCTTCTAATTCTAAACGCCACATCACTCATCACCATTGGAACTTTCAAGTGATGGAGTGCTTATGTTTCCAGGTTTTGGCCCCAGGATGTACCAATTTTTGACAGTCAAAAACCGGTCGCTGGTATCAAACAATGGGCCGACGGTAACTCCCTGAATCTGGGATGATAGAGCAAAATTATAAACTGGATAAAAAAGTGGCAGCGCAGGAAGATCTTCTTCAAAAACCACCTGAAAGTTCCGATAAAACAGTGATCTATCGATCAGATTGGTTGTAATTCTTGCCTGCTCCAGATAATCACTGGCAACAAAATTATCCCATTGTGAATAGTTCTGCCCACCAGTTGCTTGCACTTGATCCCAAAATGGGTAAGGGTCCGGATCTGGTGTCAAGGATAAATCCAGATCGATTAATGCAGCCTGATAAGAGCGAGGATTGAGATATGAATTGATCAATTCCGAATAAGCAACCCCCCGGATATTTACTGAGATACCTAACGCCTCCCAGTTTTGTTGAATCATTTCCGCCAATTGACGATGGACATCATCATCCGGATACAATAGTTCAAAGCGAAACTCTACCCCATCCTTCACCCGGACGGTCGAATTTTCCCCACCCAAAACATAGCCGGCGTCTTTAATTAATTGTGTAGCCAGGTTTGAATCAAATGCTACTGGTTGAATGCCCTCATAATATGCCCATGTTCCGGGTAAAATGGGACCATCGGCAATAATTGCCTGGCTGAAAAAGACTTTATCAATCATCTTTTGACGATTTAGTCCGGACAATAACGCTTTCCGAACGTTCACATCCTGGAAAAATGGTACTTCCAGATTTTTATGATTGAGGAATATCAATGTTAAGCGAGGTTCTCTGGCTGTATATAAAGACAAGTCAGGATTAACCAGGACATCACCTAAAATGGAAGAATCAACTTTGCTGATTCCCAGTACCAATCCGTCCTGAAAAGCTTTTAAGGCATCGGATGAGGTGTCATAATAGCGAAACACCATTTGATCTATCAGGGGTGGTTTCTCAAAGTAATCCTGGTTCACCTTCAGTACAACACCTTTAATTTGATTATTTTCGGTAATCAATCCTTCAAATTTGTATGGACCGCTCCCTACTGGTTGTAAATTAAAGCTTGAATCGATCATCTGCTCAAAACTTAAATTTCCTAATAGATGTTCAGGGAGGATACCAAAGGAGAGATAATCCAAAAAAGGTGCGAAAGGTTCTTCCAACCGAAATTGGATCGTTGTATCACTTAATGTTTTTACGTCTATTGCAGTCCAAAAAGAACGAATGTCATCGGGTACTACCCCATCACCATCTCTGATCATATTGATGGTGAATAAAATGTCATCCGTAGTCAAAGGTTTACCATCATGCCATTTCACATCCGGTCGTAGGGTGATGTTATAAATCGTTCCATCCTGAGAAATGCCATAGGTTTCCACCAACTCTAACTTTGGGATTCCCCGTTCCTCAAATGTGATCATCCTGCTGTACAACAATCGATTTAACTCCCGATCAGCAGGATTGTAATAATCCAATATCGGGTTCAGTCTCTGGAATTTTCCAACCAATGCTTCACTATACACACCTCCCTGCTGTGGTTCGGGAACAACCACGGGAGAAGATGCATCTGGCTTCTCGTTGATTAAAAGTATTCCAACAACAAGTCCGGTCAGGAAAATAATGAGTAATTGCCAACGTAATTTTTTCATAAGGTTTATCTTTAAAGAAAATAGGGCGACCATCTTTTCAGTATTGAATCGCCCAGGATGGTTCTATAAATTTGGTATCTGTTTAATCGGTAAATCTTAATTTCGAATAATCACTGCAGCAATGGTTAAGATGAAAAACAAAACACTTAATCCAATGGTTATGTAAAAAAGGGTTTTTTCAATACCACGTCGAGCAGTAAAAACCCCACCTGTATCACCGCCGGTTAATCCACCTAAACCAACCCCTTTATTTTGCATAATCACACTGATAATCAGTGCAACTGAAGTTATAATCAAAGCCACATCTATGTATAAAACCACGCTCATCCTCCAATCAGAATTTCAGGTTACCCTGAGAGATAACAGACCAAATTATAACGTTTAAAAGGGAAAATAGTCAACCTGTGGAAGAATTCGTCATTAACCTTCATATTCATAGTGTTTATTCTGATGGAAGTTGGACTCATCAACAAATCGCTGAGGCAGGGATGGACGCTGGTTTGGATGGTTTGATTATCACTGACCACAATTGCCTGGTTCAGCATGTAGGTGGTTACTATGAGAACAAAGGTAAGCAGATCCTGGTGATCATTGGTGAAGAAATTCATGATAAAACCAGGGAACCCCAAAAAAATCACCTCCTCACCTTTGGACAATCCAAAGAACTTTGTAATTATGCTCATAATCCTCAACAGCTAATCACCCAGGTGCAGAAAAATGGTGGGTTATCATTTCTTGCCCATCCCTTCGAAAGCGCCCTGCCCCAGGTGAATGAAACAGACATCACCTGGAAAAATTGGGATGTAGATGGCTTTACAGGAATTGAAATTTGGAACCACCTCAGCGAATTAAAGAACGAATCAAAAAATTGGATCCAACTTTTGATGAATGTATTTTTTCCGAATATATATGGGCGGGGTCCTCATCCATTGTCCTTAAAAAAGTGGGATGACCTGTTAAACACCGGGAAAAAATTAACCGCCGTTGGTGGTTCAGATTCTCACCGGCTGAAAATGAAAAAGGCTTGCATTACACGTTACATTTTTCCATATCAATTTCATTTCAAATGCGTCAATAACCATTTACTCATACCAAATTCGCTTAGCAGCGATTATCTCAGCGATCGGAAAATCGTCATCAATGCATTTCAGCAAGGAAATTCATTTATCGGATATGATTTACCTGCACCAACAAAAGGTTTTCGGTTCTATGCCCAGGGAAAGCAAGACACAGCGAGTATGGGAGATGAAATTGAACTGGAATCTTCCCTTACATTTCAAATCAAACTTCCAGAAGTCTGCGAGTGCCGTTTACTGCATAATGGCAAAATTATCAAAATTTGGAATGACCAGGAAATTTGTACTTACATCTCAAAACTACCTGGTATTTATCGTGTTGAATGCTATATTCAATATCTGGGAAAGAAAAGAGGTTGGATTTTCAGTAACCCAATTTACGTTCAGGACAAAAGAAAATAGGCATGACAACCAACAATGTCACCCGTTTATTGCAAGCCAGAAAGATTCCATTTGAGACTTTTGAAATTCCTGGCGGAAAAAGAGGTGCCCCGGAGACAGCTCAACTATTAAATGTTCCCATGGGTGCCGTCTTTAAGACCATTGTTCTAAAACCTGTTCACCCAGGCAAACCAATATTGGCAGTTGTTCCCGCTGATAGGACTGCTGACCTAAAAATGATCGCCAGATTTCTCAACGAAAAGAAACTGGAATTCCCTACTCCTCAGGAAGCGGAGCGCATAACGGGTTTGCAAACCGGTGGCATCTCAGCTCTGGCTTTGATCAATAAAGGCTTTCGTATTGTATTGGATGAATGCGCACAGGCTCTGGATTGGATGCATGTGTCCGGGGGCCAGCGAGGATTAAATATAAAAATCCGGGTAAGCGATTTCGTGAAAGTTACGAATGCCAGAATCGCATCCATTAGCAGTTCTGCAACGAATGAAGGTTGATTTACCCTTTCACAACCGCCAAAGGGATCAATCTGGCAATTTTGCGGGTTAAACCAGCTCCATTGACAGCTTCAATCACCTGATCCACATCTTTGTACGCTTGTGGAGCTTCTTCTGCCAAACCCGACATGGAACCAGCCTGAATGAAAATGCCTTTCTTCTCAAGACTGGCAATTAATTGATCCCCTCGAATAGACTTTTTGGCTTTTTGCCGGCTCATGACTCGCCCAGCTCCGTGACAACTGGAACCAAACGAACGTTCCATACTTCTTTGCGTGCCAGCCAGTACCCATGAGGATGTTCCCATACTGCCTGGCACCAAAACCGGTTGACCTGTTTTTGAAAATTCGTCTGGAATACCCATTGATCCAGGTCCAAATGCTCGCGTTGCGCCTTTACGGTGAACACAAACTTTTCGCAAGACACCATCCACCATATGATCTACAATTTTGCCAATATTATGAGCAAGATCATACACCTGATGAAGTTGCCAGTTTTTCAATTTGCCGGCCAATACCTGTTCAAACGCTCGTCGGGCCAGATGCGCCAACACCTGACGATTACAAAATGCATAATTCGCCGCCGCCCGCATTGCCATCAGGTAATCCTGACCTTCTGGTGAATTCAAGGGGGCACAGACCAGTTCTCGATCAGGAATCTTGATGCCATATTGATGAATGGTTTTTTGAAAAACCTGCACCGCATCGCTGCAAACCTGGTGCCCAAGTCCGCGCGACCCACAATGGATCATTACCGCCAGATTTCCCTGTTCTAAACCAAAGATTTTGGCGGTTTCTTCATCAAAAACCTGCTCAATCAGGTCAATTTCTATAAAATGATTACCGCTTCCCAGCGTTCCTAATTGAGGCAATCCTCTTTTCTTGGCCCTTTCACTTAACTTGTTAATATTTGCTCCGGGAATACAGCCGTTCTCCTCTGTCCTGCGCAAATCCTGTTGTGTGGCAAATCCCCTTTTCAGTGCCCATTGAGAACCCTTTTCACATACTTGTGCTAATTCTTTCAGAGTCAATTGGATGCCACGTCCTGACCCTACACCACTGGGACAATGCTGGTTTAAAGCGATAACCAAAGACTGAATCTGATCCTTAACCTGTTCATAGGAAATTTGAGATGCCAGCAAGCGTACACCACAATTGATATCATAACCAATTCCACCCGGTGAGATAACTCCGCTTGGGAATTCAGTGGCTGCCACCCCTCCGATTGGAAATCCGTAGCCTTGATGCATATCTGGCATGACGACAACCGCACCTACCACACCTGGAAGTGTAGTAGCATTGATAGCCTGCTCCACAGATAAATCAGATAGTCCTTGCTCGAGTAATTTTCGAGTCGAAATAAATCTGACAGGTACACGCATGTCAGAACGGAAGTTTTTGGGAATTTCCCATTCATAATCACTAATCTTAATAAAATCAGTTAATTCAACCATATCACTCCATCACCATCATACATCAAATACGATCTCCACGGAATAACCTGTACTTGTATGATCGATCCGTAGATTATGGTATGTGACAGCTTTAATTTCTTTGCGAAAGCATTTAATTCCCTGATGAAAAAACTTTCCGCTAATCTCCTCATTTTCTACCTTAATTTGGGTGATTGTAGAACAAGTCTTTTCCTGTTGAAGCATGTAATTACATTCATTCAATAGTGAAACCAGCATGCTTTCCAAATCGATATCTTCGAAGCAGAATTCTACATATTTAGCAGGAACATTCTCATCAACAACAAATTCGACAATGCTATTCATACCATCAACCGCCAACTTGAACAGGTCATTTAAGCTGGTAGCCCAAACTCTCAAAGCAATATCTGCAGTATGATCAATTTCTACGAAGCCCTGTGCATTATCTGAGGTCATTGCCAGTTTTCCCTTTCCCTTTATAATTATAGATTATGAGAGCTTTATTCGAAAAAATTGAAAAACAACTACAGAGTCTGATTGAGGGTAGTATTCAACTTCTGCCCTGGAATACAAACCAGAAATCAGTTGCGATTGCAATAATTCATGAAATGCGCGATCTTGTTATTCAAGCCATCGATAAAAATGAACCATTACCCAATATTTTTTCAATTTCCGTGCATCCAGATGTCTACAAAGACCTCAGCACGGATACATTATGGATTGATGAAATCCAAAAAACGTTAACCGAAAGTGCTGAAGAGTATGATTCGAGTTTCACTGGCGAAATAATTGTCCAATTTTTTGCTAATCCTGAAATTCATAACTTAAACGAATATGAGATTAATATCTATTCGGTGAAACACCAAATTGAAAAAACTGCTGTATTGAAAACCCACCAGGTTGAACGAAAAAATCAAATGATCAGCAGAGATGCCTACCTCCTTTTGCCAAACAAGGAAATATTCCCACTAATCGTCGCTTTTACCCAGATTGGCAGAAAGAATGATAATCATCTCATTATTGATGATCCCACCATCAGCAGGAATCATGCACAAATCCGCAATATCAATGGGAATTTTGTGATTTTTGATTTGAATTCAACATCTGGTACATTTTTAAATGGCGTTAGAATTAAACAAGCCATGCTTCGGACTGGAGATGTAATATCAATCGCGAATTATCCATTAGTGTATGGTGAGGAAAGCGACTCAAATGACCTTGACCATGGTTCCACTGCTGAAATTCCCAGAATTGTAGATACCAAATGACAGCCATTTTTATCCTCATCCTGCGAATTATTCTGGCTATCCTTTTATTAGGATTTGTTGGCCTGCTATTTTTTACCACCTGGCGTCAACTACAAACGCAGGTAAAGCTCCTCTCCCCTGATTTATCCTCCAGTATTCATATATCCTATAAAGACAATCCCGAACAGGAAGCCTTTGTGATCAAACAAACGGATGTGCTTGTAGGTCGCGATCCGAATTGTAAAGTTCACATTCCAGACGAAACAATCTCAGCCCAACATGCAAGAGTTTATTTAGTCGATCAAAATTGGTGGGTACAGGATTTGAATTCGACCAATGGCACATTTTTGAATGATGAACGCATTGATCAACCCTGTATTTTGGCCGACAATGATATGTTGCAGATTGGCAATGTAAAATTAATTATTCACACAATTAATTCCTAAAAAACAATTCTTTGAAGGAGGTACCAATGTCTTACACAATTGATCTGGGTGTCATTGGAGGAACAGGTATTTATCAAATGGAAGGTGTTACCATCCAGGAAAAAATGGAGGTGACAACCCCATATGGAGAACCGAGCTCACCCATCTTCATTGCTGAGGTGGCGGGAAAGACGATTGCATTTTTGGCGCGACATGGAATCGGGCACCAAATTCCACCTTCAGAAATCAATAATCGGGCAAATATTTTTGCACTCAAAAAAGTAGGAGTCAAAAATGTAATCGCAATTTCAGCTTGTGGGTCATTAAGAGAAGATTATGCCCCTGGCGACATTGTGATCCCAGATCAAATAGTTGATTTCACCAAGAACAGGGAAAGGACATTCTTCAAAACAGGATTAGTCGCCCATGTGAGTACCGCTGATCCTTTCTGCCCACACCTCTCCCAGTTATTGTATGAATCTGTTGTCGAGACGGGGACTAAGGTTCACAAAGTGGGAGCGTTGGTCACCATCGAAGGCCCACGGTTTTCAACCAAGGCAGAATCAAATTTATTCCGCTCCTGGGGAATGTCAATCATTGGAATGACTACTTCACCGGAGGTATTTCTCGCCAGAGAAGCGGAAATGTGTTATGCCGCTTTCGCCCATGTAACCGATTACGATGTCTGGCATGTCCACGAAGAATCTGTTACCGTTGAAATGATCTTAAAGGTGCTCAAGAAAAATGGTCAGGTGGCAAATGACTCAATCCTGAATCTAGTCAAAAAACATGAACCTTTTGATTGTGAATGCAAGCATGCACTTGCCAGTGCGTTAACAACCCATCCAGATTATATGGATGCGAATGAAAAAGAAAAACTCAGCCTCTTCATTAACAAATATTTATAGTGAATCAAATTAAGAATCTGTTCTTCACTGATAGAGATCGACTACAATTTAGCCTCTTCTTTTTGGGTGGTTTAATTCTCTTATTGTATAGCGCAGTGCTTACCTTTGCGCCAGTCATACGCTCATTAAGCTGGAATACTTCTCTTATTTGGGAACAATGGATTGGTTTTCTGATATGGCTGGTAACCAGTTTTTTGATTCACAAAGCCAGTACGCGACACTTAACCAACCGGGATCCTTACATATTACCGATAGTGTACATATTAACTGGGATTGGTCTGTTGACCATTTTCCGTCTTTCCCCTTCTTTTGGATGGCGGCAATCCATCTGGTTTGGCTTAGGCTCGATTGTGTTATTTGTAGGGATGAGATTTCCGGGGCTCATCAATCTGTTACGACGGTATAAATATATCTGGATGACACTCGGGCTGCTTGTTACCGGATTGACCTTCTTTTTAGGCATTTACCCGGGTGGAGATGGACCACGGCTATGGTTGGGTTTTTGTGGAATTTATTTCCAACCTTCTGAACCATTGAAGCTGTTGTTTATCGTTTATCTGGCAGCTTTTTTTGCGGATAACTGGGTTTTGAGGAAAAACTTTTCGGTACTATTGGCTCCATCTCTGGTCATGGTTGCAGCGGCGATCCTGGTGCTTTTCGCACAACGGGATTTGGGAACAGCGACCATTTTCTTAACCATTTACATTTTTTTCATATTCATCGTTTCCGGCAAAAAAAGATCGATGTTTATTTCTGCCATTATTCTGGCAATCGCAGCATATTTTGGTTATCAGAAGTTCGGTGTCATCCAAATTCGCATTGACGGCTGGGTAAACCCCTGGATTGACCCATCAGGGGGTTCATACCAGATCATTCAATCAATTCAGGCACTCGCTGCGGGACATATTATTGGATCCGGTCCAGGATTGGGGAGTCCCGGGATTGTACCGGTCGCAATATCGGATTTTATTTTTTCCGCCATCAGCGAAGAACTAGGTTTATTCGGCAGCTTGTTTATCATTAGCTTGTTTGCGTTTCTTTCATTCAGAGGGTTTTCCATTGCGATTAAGGGCAGAAATCAATATCAAAGATTGTTAGCCTCCGGGATCACCGTCTTCCTTTCCATCCAATCTATTCTCATAATCGGCGGGAATACCAGGTTCTTACCGCTCACTGGTGTGACTTTACCCTTTTTGTCCTATGGTGGATCATCCCTCTTAACGGTGTTTCTATCGGTGCTATTCTTAATCTTAATCAGTCAAAAACAGACATCCCGGTCAGTGGATCAGGAGGAAGCGAAACCCTACATCTTTACCTACTCAATCATGCTGATTTGTTTTATTTTAATTGCTTTGATCACAGCTTATTGGGCTACGATCAAATCCGAGGAATTACTTGCAAGAACCGATAATTTCCGTAAAGTAATCAATGACCGCTTTGTTCCACGAGGTGATTTGCTGGATCGACAAAACAATCCAATACTGATTACAACCGGTGAGCGCGGATCATTTGACCGAATTTTGCTCGAGCCTTCTTTATCAACAACGACAGGATATAACCATCCATTTTTAGGACAAAGCGGATTGGAAGCGAGCCTGGATGCCTATTTGCGTGGAATGGCTGGAATTCCAACCTCAGATATTTGGTGGAATGAATTACTGTATGCCCGACCGCCAGATGGCCCCGATATCAGGACTTCGATTGATCTAGGCAGACAAAGACAATTGGTCCAGGCATTTGAGGAATACCAGGGGGCAGCAGTCATCATGAACGCCAGAACTGGCGAGATACTTGGTTTGTGGTCATCCCCCAGTTTCACGCTTTCTCAACTGGATGAGAGTTGGGATGAACTATCCACGAGCGAAAATGCACCACTCATTAATCGCGTCTCTCAAGGGAAATATGAAATTGGAAACCTGGCGGGGTTATTCACCTACGCATATCTAATTGAAAATTCAATCGAAATCGATAGCGCAATGTTCTCCGAAACCGGAAATTGTGCACTGCCTTTAAGTAATCCTGAAAAAACCAACCTGCGAATAGCACTGGTGAATGGATGTGAAAATGCAAATCAGTTCCTGAATGAATTTATCGATGCAGGGATGGTGAATGAAATAATGCAGGAATTTGGGTGGAACGAAAATTACTCATTTGAACTCCCTTTTCAACCTGTACCATTATTTGATTCCGAATCACAACCAAAGCTTTCCTCCACTTTAATATCCCCCCTACAAATAGCCCGTTCCGTTGCAGCATTTTCCAACGGGGGTCTCGTGCCATACCCACATTTGTCCGTCGCAATCAATACACCCAGGCAAGGATGGATAATATTTGCATCAAGAGAGTCCATGCGTACGATGGATCCGCTTTTTGCAAATCAAACTGCCAATTTCTTCAGTCGGATGGAATATCCAGCCTGGGAGATCACCTCTTCAAATGCTTTCGAGTCCAACTCAACGAACTGGTACGTAACCGGTACTTTACCCGACTGGAAGGCTACCCCTCTGGTTTTTGTAGTGACACTTGAAAATGGCTCAGCCCAGGAAGCCAGAGATCTTGGTCGTCAGGTAATGGAACAGTTCCTTACCTCAGGAACCAATTAAATCAGATTGAATATAACTGTTCAGAAACTAGAGTACTTTTACCAGGTGATAATGTTTTCGGCCTTTTCGAAGGATTATGTATCGATTATCAATCAATGCATCCAACCGTGTAAGATAATCAACCTCGCTGACACGATTGTTATTGAGGTTAATGCCACCCTCCTGAATTGACCTTCTTGCCTCCCCTTTGGATTTAGCAATTCCACAATCCACCAATAAATCGATAATCGATTTACCCTCACCTTCAAAATCGGATCGGGATAGCTGTGTAGATTGAACATCCGAAAATATTTCTTCAATATCGGAACCGGTTAATCCTTCCAAACTACCGCCGAATAGCACCTGTGTGGCTTGTTCAGCTCTGCTCAGAGCGGTCTCTCCATGAACAATGGTAGTAATTTCTTTCGCGAGTTTTTTCTGGGCTTCTCTTGCTTCAGGCTTATCTGCAACTGAAAGCGCTAATTCATCGATTACATCTTTCGATAAAAATGTAAAATATTTCAGGTAATTGATCACGTCTTTATCATCTGTGTTCAGCCAGAATTGGTAAAATTTAAAAGGAGATGTCCTTTCAGGGTTTAACCAGACTGATCCCGATTCAGTTTTTCCGAATTTGCTGCCATCCGATTTTGTAATCAGTGGGTAGACCATTCCATAGACTGAATGCCCGGTAATCCGCCGCACCAGCTCACCCCCAGCGGTGATATTTCCCCATTGATCGCTTCCACCTGTTTGCAATATGCAATTTTCATTCTGATGAAGATAAAGAAAATCGTAAGATTGCAGCAGCATGTAACTGAATTCAGTGTAAGAAATCCCTTCTTCACGGTCGATTCTTGATCTGACAGAGTCTTTAGCCAGCATATAATTAATTGTAAAATGTTTGCCGATATCACGCAGAAATTCAATCAAATCCAATTTCATCAACCATGAGGCATTATTTAATACGCGCGCAGGATTTGATTTAACCTTAAAATCAAGAAAATGGGATAGTTGTTGTTTTATTGCTTCCACATTCTCTTCAATAATTTGCTGGCTTAGCAACTGCCTTTCTGACGCCTTACCGCTCGGGTCACCAATCATACTGGTTCCACCACCGGCTAAGGCAATCGCATGATGACCGAAACGTTGCAATCTCGCCAACGCCAATAAAGGAACCATGTGTCCCACATGCAGGCTGTCTGCTGTGGCATCAAAACCATTATAAACAGTTACCTTTTTCTCCCCTAAAATGCTGTCGATTCCTTCAACGTAATCAAAAATCATTCCCCGCCATTTAAGTTCGTCAAAAGCGTTGTTTATGATTGTCATGTATTGATACCACCTCTCGCGTGAATATCCGCAATTCTAACATGAATTGCACCTGGAAAGAGGAATCTAAAGTGAAATTTTTTCACCCTTAAATCAAAAGAGCTTTACCAATAAAAATGTCGAACTTATTTTGAATAGATATTCCGGAGAGCATTCTCCAGGTCGGGATAGCTGAATTGAAAACCCTGTTCCACTAATTTTTGTGGGGTTACTTTTTGTCCATCCAGGACGAGCGTACTCTTTTCTCCCAATACCAGTTTCAAAGCAAACCCTGGGGTTGGAAACCAATAAGGTCTATGAAGCACACTACTGATTACTTTTCCAAATTCAGCGTTGGTACAGGCAGATGGGGCTGTGAGATTAACAGGACCGCTCATGCTTTTACTCCGAAGAACAAATTCAATCGCGCGAACTACATCCTGCAAATGGATCCAGGACAGATATTGCCTCCCATTTCCAATCGGGCCCCCAACAAACAGTTTGAAAGGTAAAACCATCAGAGGTAATGCTCCAGAATGCGAGTCAAGCACTACTCCTATTCGAACAATCACCCTTCTTATCTTTAAAGAATCTAATTCCTCCGAGGACGCTTCCCACTTCCTGGCAACATCGGACAGAAATCCTGACCCATTGGGGGAGGATTCATCGAATTGCTGATCCTCACTATTGCCGTAATACCCTACCGCAGATGCCTGAATAAACACCTCTGGTTTATGATCGGAATTGATGATTGCACTGGCTAAAGCATTTCCAGCCATTACTCTGGAATTTACAATCCGCTCTTTTTTTGCTTTTGTCCAATATCCTTCACCGATATTGTCTCCTGCCAGGTTGATTACGGCGTCAATATCCTGCATCAGCGCAATGAGTGGCTCCGCAGTCCTGGCATCCCAGTAGACATATTTAATTGAAGCGGTATCAGCCCTGTTTTGACGACGAGTTAGAACGACAACCTGATTTCCTGCTTGAATCAAATTTTTTGATAGTGCCTGACCGATCAATCCGGTACCACCCGCGATAAGAATCTTCATCTGCTTTCCTTTATAGTCTGAATTAATTACTAACTTGATTATACAACCTCCCATCCCTCACGGGATGTGAAATGTAAATTTCTGCCAACATATATTTGAAAAAATGGTTTTCTGCTTCGATGAGGGTGTTTATTAACTCATTGAAAAGCCGAATTCTATGAAAACCCTCAATTTTTTGAAAAAATAATGTCGTCATTTGTGTTTTTCTCATAAAAATTCATAAAATCCTGCATAAATTGCTCATTATTTGACCTTATTTAGGTCATCTTTGACATTTCGCCCTTGGTTATTCCCAAGCATATGCTCGCGCCTTAAAGTTTGTCCCAGTTATCAACTTTACCATCCGTTTTAAGTTCAAGACTATAAATGTTAGATAAGCCTGCACAGCATAGCGAATTTTTGTGACATATCGACAACGCCCTAATCCATGGCTTTGTTTTGCTTCACCAAATTTACGTTCGATTTTATATCGTTCTTTCAATCCAGTCTGATATTGATTGCTTTCGATCAACGCCAGCCAGACTTCTTTATTCCCGTCTTTTTTCGCGTACCGATTCCGTTTTAGACGAATCGCTGAATGTAATCCTCGTAGTTCCAAGTGGTAATGATTATCACCATTATCATATCCTCGATCACCAGCATATATTTCGACTGGCAGGTTTTGTTCAAGATCATGATCTACCAGCGGACGAAAATGATGCCCATCATACGCTTCCCCTGAGGTTATTTTCAACCCTGTGATCAGTTCACTTTCAGCATTCATGCTCACATGAGCTTTGAATCCGTAAAAGTACTCTTTTTGTTCTATATCTTCCCCTTTTTCATTTTGGACTGTCTTTTTGTGCTTTACACCCCATTTGGCGTCTGGATCACGAGGTGCTTTCCCTTTCTCCTGACGTTTTGTTTCTTTTTGAGTATTCACATCCGCTATGCTATGGACACTATCTATGATTTGTATGCTGCCAATCTTTACCCCTCGCGACATTGCTTGTTGAATAATTTCCTGCAGCATTTCTTCGAAGATCCTGATCTTCCCTTTGTTCACTAGCCGTTCTCTGAAATGTGTCAACGTTGAGTGATCAGGTGCTTTTCCATCTACTGCCAGACCCACAAAGAACTTGGCAGGTAAATTTTCATTCACATATACTTCAACCTGTCTTTCAGATAAATTGTATAAATAGGCAATCACTTCAACTTTTAATAGCATTGCTGGTTCAAAAGGAGGTCTGCCTACCAGCCCTTGACCCTTGTATACTTTGATCATCTTGTGAGTAAAATGGTCCCAATCGATCAGTTCGCGCAATTTCCTTAGAAAGTGATCTTTGGGTACAATTTGATCATAAAGATATTCTCCAAAAAAGGATTGTTGGTCTGTCTTTTGAAACTGAGGTGTTTCCATTATTATTTCCTTCCACTAAAATGTTGGGTATCGTAATTGAATCAAATTTTTGCCGTTTTGTCAATTAATCTCGGTTTTTAAGTTTGTTTTTCAACACCCTCTTCGATGACCATTTACACACGTAGTGCTATAATCTAAATTTAGGGATAATATGTCTGATCAAGTTCTTGTTTTAAATGCAAATTTTGAGCCAATCAATATCTGTGATTTGAGACGTGCATTTGGGTTAATTCTGACAGAAAAAGCGACCCTGGTAAGCAATGGACGTGGCTATTTCAAAAGTATTAACCAGAAATTTCCAATTCCCTCTGTTATCCGCCTTCAAAAAATGATCCATCGACCCAGAGCACAGGTTCACTTGACGCGCAAAGAAATTTTCCGACGAGATCATTTTACCTGCCAATATTGTGGCAGCCGTGCAGGTGTACTGACCGTAGATCATGTGATTCCAAAGCGTTTAGGGGGAGAATTCTCCTGGGAAAACCTGGTGACAGCTTGTTCTATTTGTAACCATAAAAAAGGGAGTAGAACGCTCCAGGAAGCAGGACTGAAATTATTGCGAACGCCTAAACCACCACCTGGAAATGCCATGTATATTTTTGCCAGAAATGTCCAAGCTGAACAAACCTGGCTGCCCTTTTTGCAAGGCTGGTAATTAGATTATGGAATAATCCACAAGGCAAATGCAGGTGTAAACCAGGCTTCAATGATGGCAGCAATCAATAACATGGGAATTACTACCCCGACCATCACCTTCGCCCAGTTGGCTATGGACTTCAGCCATACTTCTCCAATGGTAAGTTGGATATTCGGTGTTGCCAGGATTACGCCAATTTGATAGATGGCAGCTGTAGCAATTATTGCTGCTGGTATTTCGATAATCCCATGCGGCAAAATGAAGCCTAAAACATAAGTACTGACACTGGAGCCCAAATTGCCCAATAACCCGACTACATACCCAACGATACTGACCGATGCAAACAATGGCAGAATACCAAATATTCCCAGCGAAATGATGCCTAGAATAAATGCCAGCAGTAATACACGAATATTTTGCCAAAATATCAATAATACCGGTGAGAAATTTCCAATCTTCCAGGTTTGGCTCAGTTGGGCCAGTTGTTCTTTCATGTTTTCCACCCCCAATTGATCCATGGGAAAAGCAAATCTGGATATTTGTGATTTGCCAACCAAAAATCCTGCCAATACAAGAACACTGAGGACCAAAATAGAGTACCGGAGCTCTTTAATATATGGAAAAACTTCAGATTTGTACCAATTCCACAGATTGGTGGCATTTCCAATAAAGCTCGTTCGAAAAACCTTCCAGCCCCACCTGAAATTAAGTACATCGATTTCTCTTCCCAATAATTCTTCACGGGAAAAATGAGCCAGTCCTATTCTCAATAACAGGATTGCTAAAATGAACAAGCCAAAAACCACCCACCATAAGGTCAGGTAATCTCCCCAGAACATCACAATACTTTCACCCTGGATCAACAATGCCATCGGTATAATAATAAAACTTGCCAGCAAATTGGCCGCACGCACGGATGTAGCCTGAGAGGAAACAACCACCGCTCCGGCTACCATAACAATTGCCTGAATAATTGTGATGGCAACGATTTGGATGACCAGATGCAATTCTGGTAAGGGAACGTCATTGATTATCAATCCGGCGCTGTAAACTGCCATTCCAAAAAAACTTGCAAACAAGGGCGGCACAATCGAAGATAACAATTTTCCGATATAGATCTGCCAGTCCAATAATGGCGTATTGAACAATGGTTCAATACTCCCGCGTTCTTTTTCTCCCACGAAACTCTCTAAAGCGATCACCAATGAGACCGAAATAGGAAAAAAACCCACGATCATCATTGAAAACGGAACCAGTCGCTCACCCACGATGGACGCCCCATATCGATTTACGAATTGGAGCACCTGTGACGTGGTGAAGTTCATTAGAAATGGAAAAAATATAGTTAAGCCCAGAATGGGGAAAATAATGCGCCAATCACGAAATTGGTCCCGAACCTCTCGTTTTGTAATCACCAGTGCCGGCTTGAGTTGATTGAACATAGATCTCACTTTTTCACCTGATTGATGGCTCCCAGATATGCGTCCTCCAATTTGATTGGCACTTCCTCAAATGATATAAGATTGTACCTGTCAGACAGGAAGCGGATCAATAAAGGATTTTGGATGGTCGGTCTTTCTATCTTGAAGTTGACAATATGATCAACTTTATTTAGGATCTGAACTCCTTCAGGTAAATAAAGGAAGTCTTCCATGACCGGTTCAGCAAATTTGGCAGCAAAAATTGGTGAACCTACCAGTGAGTTTCTCACTTCCTGCATGGATTTATTTAAAATGATTTTCCCGCCCTGTATGATCGCTATTTGATTACACAATTCTTCTGCTTCTGCCAGATTGTGCGTGCATAAAATGATTGTACGTTCTTTGTTACTCAAGCTTTTTATGGCTGAACGAACAATCATCGCACTTTCAGGATCCATCGCCGAAGTGGGTTCATCTAACAATAAAACAGGTGGCTCATGTATTAATGCTCTGATAAGTGCTAATTTTTGACGCATCCCTTTGGAGTATTCGCCCAGACGTTTCTTTCGAAATTGATCCATGCCTAACTGGTCCAAAAGGGGATTTATTTGATTCATCACATGCGGTCGTGAACAGCCATACAGCTGACCAAAGAAGATCAGATATTCCTCAGCATTCATTCTGCCATACAAACCATGATGTTCGGTCAACACACCAACCACCCTTCTTACTTCAGAAGGCTGGCTAGCCACATCAAAACCAGCAACTTTTGCCCAGCCATGGCTGGGTCTCAAAATGGAGGATAACATACGCACTGTCGTGGTTTTTCCTGCTCCATTCGGGCCTAACAATGCCAAAATTTGACCTGACTCCACATTCAGATTAATTTGACTGACCGCTGTAAAATCATCAAAGTTTTTCGTCAGTTCCCGCGTTTCGATCAATTGTCCTCGCTTCCCACACAACTCTTTGAAACTATCCCACTTTTTCTGGGACAGATGGGTATTCTTCCAGTATTTGTTTATCTTTTAATACAGTTCTTTTCAATACAAGAATCGTCAATGCTGAAATGGCAATAATACCCATGATTGTTTGGTTAGCATTCATGCCACCCACATTGGAAGGATCCAGACGGATGAATTCTAATAAAAACCTGCCGAGGGGATAAATTATCAAGTAGACCAGGAAAATATCTCCTCGGAATAATTTTCCTTTTAATTTTCTTCCAAGCACTAATAAAACTGTCATATTCATGATATTCCATAAGAATTCATAAAAAAACATGGGATGGTAATATGCAACATCCATATATTCAGACAGTCTTCGAGACGGTTCAATAAAAATTGCCCAGGGAAGATCAGTAGGGGCACCATACAGTTCCTGATTAATAAAATTTCCCCATCTGCCAATCCCCTGTGCCAATGCCAGACCAGGAGCAATGATATCCACCCAGGAAGCAAAGCTCAATTTCTTTTTTCGGGTATACAACCATAATGCCAATGCTCCACCCATCACAGCACCTGGGATACCCAGTCCGCCAGCCCGGATATTAATCGCATCTAAAGGGTGGGTCAGGTAATACTGTGTGGTAATGCCCAATTCCACCATTGATGCTGGCGGTGTCAGAATATGCCATATACGTGCTCCAATAATGCCAGCAATCAGCAACCAGGGCATCACATCCCAAACCACATCCGGATTGTGCCCGCGCCGTTTTGCTTCTACAGTAGCAAGCCAGGCAGCCATAATAGCGCCAAGCATAATGATGACGCCATAGAAATGAATAAAGAATTTACCAATATAAAAACCTTCGGGCATTTTACACCTCTACTAACTATCTTTTTTTTAGACCCACCACATCTTTTGCCAAATAAGCCTGTTTACGAACAGAATAGATTCTTTGGAATGCAGTAAAATTTGCAACGATTGCTAAAATCCACAGAGCCACCAAAGGAATATTGAAAATCAGACATGGAATGAGAATCACCAATCGTTCCAATCTGGTTAATAATCCTATTTTAGCATCGTAATTTAAAGCTTCTGCACGCGCCCTGGTATAGGACACCATGATTGAACCTGCTGCTGCAAAGAAAACCAGCATGATCGCCAGGGTGTCTTGTATTTTAGCAAAATGATAAAGCAAACCCGCAAACACAATCAATTCCGAGTATCGGTCGGTGACTGAATCAACAAAACCACCGAAGCGGGTTGGTTCATTTCGTAACCGCGCCATGGTGCCATCCAGCGCATCGACGGGAGCAAAAACCAACAAAATCAGACCACCCCACATGATTTCACCAAATGCGATGAAAAGAGCTGCTATCATTTGACCAACCAAACCCAGAATGGTGATCAAATTTGGCTTGAGACCTAGGTTATTGAGAAATCTACCAATCGGATCAAGAATTCCTTTGAAATATTTGCGCATCAGATCAGAAAAACTTAATTTCTTCTTTTCAGAATTATCCAAAATTTACCTACAATCTCATCTTTTTTTGATTTGCTTATCCTATCGTACGGCTAAAGAACTGTCAAGACAAAGAATGGAAAACTTAATTATTCCTCATCTTCATTTGCACCTTTTATATCGTCCCAATCATCATCCGGATCAATCATAACTTCCCGGTCTTTGCCCCCACCCTGGCTGGGACCGACAACCCCCATCTCCTCTAATTGATCCAGTAATCTGGCTGCCCGTGGAAAACCGATTCGCAAGCGGCGTTGCAATAATGAAGCAGAAGCGCGGCGACTGGTTTTCACCAGGTTAATTGCTTGTTTCACCAGATCATCTCCGCCTTCTTCTTGCATAACTTTCATCAAACCTTCCCAGGGAGCAGGATCATCTAATTTGATTGGTTCAGATTGACGCCAAAAGTCTATGATTTGATCAATTTCGTGGTCAGTGACAATAACCCCTTGAGCTCGCTGTGGAGCACCTACATCCGGTGCCAGGAACAACATATCGCCTTTACCCATTAAGGATTCTGCTCCATTCATATCCAAAATTACGCGTGAATCAATGGAGGATGCTACCGTGAAGGCAATTCTTGCAGGAAAATTTGCTTTGATTAAACCGGTCACCACATCCACACTTGGCCGCTGGGTTGCAACAATCAAATGCATCCCGACTGCGCGTGCCATTTGTGCCAATCGAACCAGGCTATGCTCTGTCTGATCAGGGGAAGATAACATCAGATCGGCCAGTTCATCAATTATGATCACTATGCGCGGAAGCGTAGCTTGATTTTTCCGCGCCATTTTTGTGTTATACGCATCCAGATCTCTGGCTCTGGCTTCTTCCAGCAGGCGATAGCGTTGATCCATTTCAGATATCGCCCAACGTAAAACACCCACCATGCGTTCAATGGTTGTTTCAACTTTTCCAAGCAGGTGGGGAACTCCATTGAATCTCACCAATTCGACCATTTTTGGATCTAACATGGCAATTCGCAAATTATCAGGGGAATTATTCATCAGTAGACAGGTCGTGATGGCACCAACACAGACCGATTTCCCTGATCCCGTGGTTCCAGCAATGAGTAGATGTGGCATTTTGATCAAATCAGCCACCACTGGTTGTCCGGATACGTCCTGTCCCAATCCCAGGCTCAGTGGTGAACGTAGCTTTTGAAAAACCTCAGATTCAAGAACAGGTCGCAAACGAACCATCTTCGAATGCATATTCGGCACTTCGATTCCAACATAAGACCTGCCTGGCACAGGGGCTTCAACACGTAAGCGTTCTGCAGACAATGCCAATGCAAGGTCACGTGCCAAAGATGAAATCTGAGAAACACGCACTTTATGTTTTCCAATGCTGCCATCCGGATTTTCTTTTTCCACAAATCCCGGTTCAACTGCAAATTGTGTCACCGTCGGACCAATGCGATATCCGGCTACTCTGGCAGGGACCCCAAACTCTTCCAATGTCCTTTCTATTTGTTCGCCCATTAACTGCACCTGAACATTATCCATTACAAAAACCTGTTCAGCTGCCAACAGATCGAAAGGCGGCAAATTCTCCTGTCTTTCAATGCTGGCCGCCGGCGTCATGACGGTCTGACTTTTCAATTTTTCGAGGATTTTCTCATCACGGGATAACGAATTTTCCATTTCATTTTCTGACGAGGATAACTTTGTAAAACCAGCCAGGGTGTCCAATCCTCTGGTTTGTATGTATGCTTCTGACCAATTATCCAGTTTTTTAATCAGAAACGCGAAAAAGCCACTCCCGAGCGCAATGCTGATGATAAATAGAAATAATAGGGTGATTGAGAGAATTGGTTCTGGTAATAATCTGGAGAATAAATTTGCCAAACCCCATCCAATAAATCCTCCATCCATCCCCGATTCTGCCCGCTGCAAATCCATTCCACCATAAATGGAAAATAATACGATTAAAATGAAAAAGCTGATTTCAATGGCTAAGACCCTGGATAGTGAAAAGCGAACAACTCCAAATATTCTTTTTCGAAAACTCCAAAATCCAAAGGCAACGAAAACGATTACAAAAAAATAACTACCCCAACCAAACCATTGTTTTAGTAAATTAACCCAATTGGTAATGATACTTCCGGTCGTCCAACCGACCAGGCCAAATAAGGTTAATACCGCCCCGGCGAACATGATGACCCCAAAAAAATCCAGACCATATCTGCTTAAGATCGGTTGTATTTTATTTATCCAGTTTTGTTGGTGATCATTTGGCTTAGGATTATCTCCAAGCAGATATTGTTTGTTTCCATTCCTGCCAGATTTTTTACTCATCCAACAAACCTAAACCCAGCCGTCTTCTCTCAATATCAATATGCAGGATTTTAACCGTAACCACTTGACCAGTTTTAAATAAACTGTCCAAGTCTTTTTGGCCGTTTCCCTGTTGAATGGTTGAAATATGAATTAACCCTTCAATGCCTTCTTCTAAACGGGCGAAAACTCCAAATCGAGTGATAGCTGTTATGGTTGCTGAGACGATGTCGCCGGTACCATACATTTCAGCCAGCGACTCCCATGGATTTCTAAAGAGGCGCTTTAGACTCAACGCAATTCTTGCGCTTTCTTCACTAACCTGTAACACCAACACCTTAATTGGTTGCCCAAGCGACAAGATTTCTCCCGGGTGCTGAACCCTTCCCCAGGATAATTCTGAAACATGAATAAGTCCTTCCACACCACCAAGATCAACAAAGACACCAAAATCAGTGATGTTGGTAATAATGCCATTTACAATTGAACCTGTTTTGAGGGTTTGAAACAATGCTTTGCGACTGCCTTCTCCAGCCAGAGCAGCCCTTTCAGATAATACAACTCTTTCCTGAGCAGGTTCACATTCAATCACCTTTAACTTGATCGTTTTTCCCACGTAATTGGAAAGAATCATGCGTTTTCCATCTTCATCACAATCAGTGGAGGAAGCAATCAGGTGAGATAGAGGTACGAAACCTTGAATATTATCACCCTGCACCAATAAGCCCCCGCGATTAAACCCCTGAACAAACAGCTCTAAAATTTCATCATGGTCAAAAACGGATTGTACTTTCTCCCAATCCACCATCAAGGCACTGGAGGATAACGTCGTTTTGTTTTCACTCTCCCCCAAATCAGGCTCCTGAATTTCTTCATCTGAAAGTACTGATGCCCACCAGCCCTCATCCATTGGGGGTAATTCCGGTTCAATATTGGTTTTACTTTGATGGGTAATCATCTCACCTCCAGGGCAACCAACTTTCTGAGGGTATTCACTCAAAAAATTGGAGACAATCTCATTAATCTATGACATTTTCCATGTTGCGGGCGTCTTTTTCCATTTCGATAATTTTGTTGGCAACCGTTTCAATAGCAACCCTCTGTTTTCGGTAAAGATCCGCTTCGGACATGGATAATTTGATGGCAATTTCCCGAACTTTTCTTCCTTCCAGGAATTTCATCTCTAAAATATTATACAGTATCCATTCGGCTGTAAAGCGTCTTTCACCCTCCGGTTTCACCTGATTGATAGCATCACGTAGAATGGATCGCAAAGCATTGGCTTTATTTCCTTCTCCACTATCAGCTGTTTCCTGAACAACCTGCAAATCCAGCAGTGGATTATCGGTTAGTTTGGGTCCACCCCAAAAATGTGTCAGGGCATCTTTCACCCAGGTTGTCAAATCACCACTTTGGATGGGATCTACTTCAGAAAATACTCGTTCCCGGTCATATCTACCGCGCAATCTCAACTGCTGAATAGTACTAACCCGCGAACTTAATTTTTCCATGGATTCAAATATTTGTATCTGCATACGCCGGTCACTCAACGCAGAGGATGCCCTGTCTATCATCATGGATAATGCAGTTTTTTGTTCTTCCTCCAGCTCTTGCACGTTCACACCGGTCAATCCCAATATGCCAATCAATTGTTTTTGATCCTGAGTTCCGTTAGCAATTTGATTTAATGGGAATAAAGAATTTTCTTCCCACTGAAAAACTTCTGGGAAATCACCATTTTCAAGAACTATTTTTGAAAGATCTTCAGAAATATTTTGCTCATTAAATTGAACCTTCCCGTTTGTGAGCACCAGTTCAAGCCCATCTTCATTTATCGACACAACAAATGAACCAGTTGCCTGTAATCGATCCATGAGAGCGGATAATATCAATTCTAAAAATTCCATCAGATCATTACGAGTCAGCAATCGATTTTCGAGCGTTTGTAAAATTTCAATGTCCTGTTGATCATTTCCGTAAAAAAGCCACTTCTCTCCCAATGGTGCTAACAGGGTGATGATATGTTGAAAAATAACGATGATTGCCACCATAACAATGGGAATAAAAACATCAAAATCATACCCAAAAACAGGCCCTGTGCGTCTGACGAGTGTTGTTAATCCCAGGGTAATGCTTGCGGTTACCGGGCCACGCAAAATCCATTTCAGTAATCTGGTTTTTACCACCCGATCAGACCAGGCAACACCAAAAAACGCCACAGCATACGCCATCAAAATGATTAAGATGTAAAATATGAAATTGCTAATGGTGGCAACCACCCAAAACATTCCATCCAATCGATCGGCCAGTCCGGAGCCATACAACAAGAAAGGAAAAGAGCCAATGGCAGGCGCCAGGGCACCAATGACTAAATATCCCATCCTACGCCGGCTGACTGGTGTAACAGTTCGAATATAAGCTCTAAAGAAATTTATCCACGATAACAACATGATGATCCAATAATAGATGGTGAATAATTCTGTTATCAGGGTTCGTTCCAGATGAGGAGCGGAAATCAGATCCGTTTTTATCGGTCCAACCAGAATATCAAAGGGAATAAGAACCAGAAGAAACAAAGAGAATAAGTAAGTAATGCGTACTGCCCAACGCCGCCGCCAGCGACTGGGCCGGCCGGTTGTTGCTACCAGAGCGTCCGAAAAATGCAAATAAGTTGGTGGTAAAAGAACAATTCCCAGCCATTGTAATTTAAGCCAGAATTCCATATTGGCTTCATCAATTGCAATTCCACCTAATGCCTCTGCCGTGAAGACAATTACCACACACACCAGGATCATGGCAAAAGATCGAGCTACGCGATCTCTCAGATTAAAGGTCAGGGCATACAATAACAATGAGAAAGCAGTTATTGCTATCCCTGCTGTGAGGATGTCGTTTATCGTGCGAACGAGATTAATGAGACCTTCGAGCCAATTGACCATTTGTAGTTACCAATAAATGTTGTTTCTGTTATTTCAGATATTTTGAAAAGAATAACGCAATGTCTTTATTCGGGTAATATGAATCATTATATCCGGAAAACTCAAAGCCTAATTTAAAAGCCAACTTGATAGCCGGGTAACTCTTGGGTGGTATCTCAATGGTCAGCCTTCGATTTCCCCGTTGAATCGACCAATTTTGAGCGGCCAAAACCATTGCTGTCCCCACACCCTGCCGTCGGATCGAATGATCCACAACCAAATCCCGAATAACGGCTGAATGGACTTCCAAAACTTCTATTAAACGGATATAACCAACATGCTTCCCATTGTGGGTGGCGACCATTAATCCTGGCGCCTGTTGCCATTCATTTTCAAGAAGTTCGACCTGTCTGGGATAGGCGACCTGTGCAGGTCTGGGTAATCTTATTTCTCGAAATGAGATAATAAATTGACCATCTTCTATGCTGCGGTCCATTTGCCAGACGCTATTCGTTCTACAGGAATGGTCCATAGAGATCAACTCATTAATATCTGCTGAAACAGCTTGTCGGATTTCAATTTGTGGCATTTTCACCCTCCTTTATTTACTAATCACACGAACAGGAACAATGCAGGCTGGATATTCATTATTATCATTATCCAGAACAACCAACCGTAACAGGTAATCTCCGGGAACAATTTGGGACGTATTCCACAGCCCAATTTCATCCTCTACAACGACCTTATTATCACCGGCAATCGTTTTCCAGAATGTGTTTCCCGGTTCTGTGTATTCAAATTTATAAAAACCAAAATTATCAGTATTGACGGTGCCCATTAATATCACAACACCCGCAATTTCCGAAGATGGCTCAGGAAATATCCATTCTATCTTCCCTGGAATACATCCATCCGGTGTGGTTGTCGGGGTGATTGATACCGTATCTTCATTTTCCCGATTCGGAACAGTTGTAATCATTGGAGAAGGCGACGCTAACACATCGATTGTTGCTGTCGCCAGGCTCGTTTGATCAGGCAGGAGACTACTGGAGTAAGTCACAAAAAAAAACTCACCAACAAAGAGAATAAAAATCAGTAATAATATGGAAATGGATGATCTAAAATTTCTCTGAGCAATTTCTCGCTCCAAACCAAAGGCCGCCTCACGCCATTTGCCAATCGCTTTAAATAACCTGGAAAAGAAAATGAGCGAAACAAGGCCCAGAATTACATAAAACCAGATTTCAAATTCAATTAGAAAATCAAGAATTTCAGTCATAACGGGCGATTGATCGTTCAGCCATTATATTTCGGAAAGAATTCCCCGAACGATTGTTGTCAGTTTTGGAACTAACATCTTACCGGCTTCTAATACTTCAGCATGGGTTGTAATCGTTGTACCATCCAGGTTGGCTTTGTTACTGATCCCTGAGATACCCAGCACCCGCAAGCCGCCATGCCGCGCAATAATCACCTCAGGAACGGTGGACATTCCCACGGCATCTGCGCCAATCGATCTCAAAAAGCGAAGATCAGCAGGAGATTCAAAAGATGGACCAGAAAGAGATACATACACGCCTGAAAAAGTTTTAATATCATTTTCCGTAGCAACTTTTTTTGCTTTTTCCAATAAAATGCGGTCATAAGCCTGGCTCATATCAGGAAATCTGGGACCAAATTCATCCAGGTTTGGACCTCGCAGAGGGTTGTTACCTGTCATCGCGATCATCGCAATGTGATCGGAAAGAAACATGACATCTCCGGGTACATAATCTGGATTAATCGCACCGGCTGCATTCGTGACAATTAATATTTCAATTCCCAAGCGTTGCATCACTCTGACCGGTAATGTCACCTCTGCCATGCTGTAGCCTTCATAATAATGAGCGCGGCCTTGCATGGTGATAACCGTTTGACCTTCTAGTTTACCTATAACCAATTGCCCCGAATGACCATGTACTGTTGAGGTTGGCCAATAAGGAATATCTTTGTAAGGAATAAAATCTGGAGCTTCAATTGAGTTGGCTAAATCACCCAACCCTGAACCAAGAATCAGTCCGATTTTAGGTTGATATTTTGTTTGATCCCTAACAGCCTGAGTTACCTCGTCGATTTCAGCGAGAGTAAAATACTCTTTCATCCTAACCTCCACCATTTTTGTGAAATTTTCCTGGCAGCTTAACCAAATATCTTTCGAATACTACAAGAAATTTATTCTCTGTCGATGGATTAAATTATATCAGAATAAAAATCTACTCGAATCAGACCCTTACTGAGTCATGATTTTTAAGAAGGCATCAGACACTTCATCAATATCCTGATCTGAAATTCCATAATGAGTCACCAAACGGAATCCCCTGTTTTTCGATGTGCCAATCAAAACGCCCAGTTTTTTTAATTCATCAATTACCTGGATATTGGTCCTGGATTCATATTCATCCAGATCGAGAAAGACCATATTTGTATGCGGTGAATTATCCCTGATATGAATATTGGGAATATTCCCTAACTTCATTGCCAACATTTGCGCTCTTTTATGATCCTCAACCAGACGATCTATCATTGTTTCCACAGCAACAACGCCAGCTGCGGCCAGGATCCCTGCCTGTCGCATACCCCCACCTAATTGTTTGCGAATACGGCGGGCACGGAATATAAAATCCTGTGTTCCACACAATACACTTCCAACCGGTGCACCCAATCCCTTACTAAGACAAAATGTTATGGAATCCACGCCTTCCACCAAATTTTTTGCTGGTACTCCCAACTTAATGGCTGCATTGAAAATTCTCGCGCCATCCATGTGAACTATTAAGTCATTTTCCTGGGCTAACCGCACAACGTTTTGTACATACTCAGGTGTTAAAACGACCCCACCACAACGATTGTGCGTATTCTCAAGGGCGATTAACCTGGTGGTGGGAAAATGTACATCTATGCTTCGAATGGCGTTTTGAATATCCACCAATTTCATCGACCCATCCAGTTGGTTTGGAACGGTGTGTACCATAATGCCGCCAAGAGCTGAAACACCACCGACCTCATAAACAAAAGTATGTGCCTGATCACCCATAATCACTTCTTCCCCTCGTTGCACGTGGGTTAACATGGCGATTAGGTTTCCCATCGTTCCGGAAGGAATAAATAATCCGGCTTCTTTACCCATTTTTTTT